>Ga0187864_10000052_pt1 | contig 128866 bp, 107 predicted proteins | sample June2016WEW_11_4_FD_132985 | JGI IMG/M metagenome (GOLD analysis project Ga0187864, IMG submission 132985) | Peatland microbial communities from SPRUCE experiment site at the Marcell Experimental Forest, Minnesota, USA - June2016WEW_11_40 | ecosystem: Environmental > Terrestrial > Soil >... | reverse complement strand
GAACGCTGCCCAAACCTCGTCCGGCAGCCGACGGGCCAAACTCTCTAACGTCATCCAGACCTCCTTGTCCGAACGCCACAAGTTTACCAACGTCCAGGGGTTTTTTCCCCTAGCCCTTAGCGGACCTTTGCCGGACTCTCGCACCGTGGATTAAATCCTTTACAATCAATGCCGAACGACCGCCGGCCGATATGCCTACCATCGCGATGATTTCGATGGTTTTTGACGCGCTGCCGCGTTGAACTCGTGGTAGAATTTGTCATCTTTGCTTCGGCGGTTGTACAGGATTCGTGCCGATGGCTACTCATCCTTCCCCAGCGCCCGACCCGGCCGAGTTCTCACTGGCTCCACAGGGCGAATACGCCGCCAGGCCCCCCATCCTGATCAACAGACCCGTGGTGCTGGCCGGCTCGGACGAACATTGCCATCTGCGTCTGATCTCGTCCAGTGTGAGCCGGCATCACGCCCTGATTATCCGCGAGGAGGACCGCCTTTACGTGTACGATCTGGGGAGCAGAACCAAGGTGCTGGTCAACGGGCAGGAGCGGCGCGAAGCGGAATTGGCCGATGGAGATGAAGTCCGCATCGGCAAGTTTTCGTTCAAATTCACTGCGTCGCGGCCGCCCACCGGCACGGCGGCACATCCCGAGCCGGTTCGCGTCATCGTCGATGGGCAGGCGGCGCCGACTCCGCCGGAGAATCGCCTGGTGCTCATCGGACGAACCGCCGGCAGCGACGTGATGCTGGTCGATGAATCCGTCTCCTCGCGTCACGCCGTCATCTTCGAAGTCGGCGGCAAGCGATATGTCCGCGACCTCGATTCACGCACCGGAACGTTCCTCAACGACAAAAAAATACACCAGCATGAGATCAAACTGGGTGAGGAGCTTCGCATCGGGGCAACGACGCTGAAGCTCGCCGAGTCGGCCACCGTGCCTGCGGCCACCCCGCCCGCCGGCAGCAACGAGCCATTGTCCCTTGAACCCGCGCCGATACCGGTGGCGGATGAAGTTGAATTGCCCCCCGTCGCTTCCGTGGAAGAGCGAATTCCACTGGCTCTGGCGCCAACCGAGCCGAGCGAACAACGGCTGGAACCCGCGGCTCCCGTCGCAGACCATCCGTTCGATAAACCGTTGCCTCTGGAATTGGAACCGGAGCCGCCAAGCCATCATGAAGCCGAATCGTCGGCTGAGCCCACGACCCCAGCGGTCGATCATTCCGACGATCTCCTGAAACTCGAACCAGAGCCCGCGGCCAAAGAAGCCGATGAAGCCGCCCCGCCGCCGGCCGCGGAAATCGATCATTCCGATGAAGCCGCGCCGCTGGAACTGGAAGCGGAAGCGACGCCGGCGATCCCAGCGGTCGATCATTCCGACGATCTCCTGAAACTCGAACCAGAGCCCGCGGTCAAAGAAGCCGATGAAGCCGCCCCGCCGCCGGCCGCGGAAATCGATCATTCCGACAAAGCCGCGCCGCTGGAACTGGAAGCGGAAGCGACGCCGGCGACCCCAACGGCAGAAGAAATCGTTTCACCCGCGCCCGCCGCGAGCAGCGACGCCAATGAAGAGACGCACCTGGATCTTGAGCCGCTACTGCCCGAAGCCGAGTCGGCGGAGCAACCCGCCCCCGCCGCTCAAGCGGTCGGCGCCTCCGATGTCGCGGAGCCGGAGCCCAAGACCGAAGCAGCTCAAGCGATCGATCTCTCCGACGCGCCGGAGCCGTCGCCCGAAACCGAAGCAGCTCAAGCGATCGATCTCTCCAACGCGCCGGAGCCGTCGCCCGAAACCGAAGCGGCAGGATTACCCGCGGCACATGCGACTTCCGCGCTGGACCTGCTGGCAGAGTTAGCAGCCGAACCGCCGGAAGAATTCAAGCCAGTGGAATTCGAGCCGGAACCGTTGCCTGAGACCGAACCGGCTGAACCAACCGCCGCTTCTTCCGCGGCAACGATTGACCTCTCCGATGCACCGTCGGTTCTGGAACTCGAGCCGGAGGCAGTGCCGGGACTGGCTGAACCACCGGCCGTTTCTTCCGCCGCCACAATCGACCTCTCCGATGCGCCGTCGGTTCTGGAACTCGAGCCGGAGGCAGTGCCGGAACCGGCTGAGCCACCGGCTGTTTCTTCCGCCGCCACAATCGACCTCTCCGATGCGCCGTCGGTTCTGGAACTCGAGCCGGAGCCGTCTCCGTCCCTCATCGAGAAATTTCCAGTTGCTGATTCGGATTTCAAGACAGTTGATCTCGAGACCGATTGGACTCCTGCGGAAATCCCGGCCGAACATGCGCCGATCAATTTCGATCCCGCGCCGGCTGGCGAAGAGGCCCCACCTATGCCGCCGTTTGAAGTCGGCGAAAGGATTGCCACGGCCGAGGTTGGGCAGGAGGGCGGGCCGTTCGTCGAGGATTCGGCCAAGAAGGCGGTCGAAGCCGCCAGCGAAGTTCCGGCCGAGGCAGCGGCTCAAAAGGCGGCTGGAGGTCGGAAGCGGCAGTCGGCGGCGGAGCCGAAGCCGTTCAAAGCGCGTCGATCGCGCGCCAAGCGAGTTCCGCCCAAGCCAGCGGACGAAAAATCGTCCGGGTCCGTCGAAGCACCCGCTCCCGCGGAGTCGGAACCGTTGGACATTGAACCGCTCGTCGTTGAACCGCCCGTCGTTGAACCGCTCGCCGTTGAATCGCCCGTCGTTGAATCGCCCGTCGTTGAATCGCCCGTCGTTGAACCGCCTGTCGTTGAATCGCTCGTCGTAGAACCGCCTGTCGTTGAATCGCTCGTCGTAGAACCGCCCGTCGTTGAATCGCCCGTCGTTGAACCGCTTGTCGTTGAACCGCTCGTTGTTGAACCGCTCGCCGTTGAATCGCCCGTCGTTGAACCGCTCGTCGTTGAACCGCTCGTCGTTGAATCGCCTGCAATTGAGATTCCCGAATTGGCGGTTGATCACGCTGCCGATGAGCCGCCGGATTCCTCTCTGAGCGTTTCCGAGCCGATCTTCACTGACCGGACACTGACCGCGCCGGGGGATGTGGCGGCCACGGAACCTACCGAGGCCGGGCGAGCGGAACCGCCTCCGGTCGAGCCGGCCCGGTTGCCCGAAAAACCCTTCCTGTCCGTCGGTCAGTTTGCGTACCTGACCGGCGGGACTGTCAATGTGGATCATTCGCTGGGCGGCCAGCCGATCAAATTGCCGGAATTGTCGCCGGTGCCGGCAGGTTTCGGGCACGTCAGAGTCAGTCTGGCGGGCAAGGCATCGTCGCCGTTTTCATCTTTCGCCCGATCAGAGCCTCTGGTGTTCGATGAACCGGAAGCGAAGGCGCCGCCGCCGCCTCCCGCGTTGGCTCAGCCGGAATCGATTGTCGCGCAGCCAGCGCCACCGCCGGCGCCCGTGAAGGCTCCACTTGAAACGGTTGTGACACCCCCTCCACCGGCATCAAGCAAAGCACAACCGGCTGAACCGCGGCCGGCGCCGAAGCCGGCGCCGCCGATCCCCCGCTTGGCTCGGCCGTTTGCCACTGAGCGCCGTGAAATCCCGCTGAACGACCGGTGGCCGCCGGGCTCGGAAGCGGAGAGTGCATTTGGTCAGGCGACAAGCGCATTCGACGGCTTGGCGCCGGCGTTGCGAGAAGCAGACGCGTTTTCGAATTTCGACGCCGCGCCGTTGAACGACGCGGCCTTCGGCGGCGCGCGGCTCAGCCGATCCGACGAATACAACGTCCCGGAAAGCCCGGAGACGGCGGCGCGTCTGGCCAACGGTCCGGAATATGATTTTGCCGAGGACGATTTCTGGAATCGCACGGACGAAGAGGACGGGCTGCCGGCGAAGAATATTCCGCCCGGCCGGCCGGCTGAGCCGGTGTCGCCCGCGGCGGATCACGAAGATCTCGCCGCGCCGGTCATTCCGGAGACGCCGGCCGATCCGGAGGCGCCGGTGGTTGCCCAGACGCCGGCCGATTCCGTCGAGCCGGTCGCCCCGATCCCCGCGGAAGCGCTCGAGCCGGATGCGCAAAGACCGGACTCCGGTGAAGCGTCCGGCCCAGCCGATAATTCCACGATGGAATCGAGCGCGGCAGCTTCGTCGCCGTCAGCGGCGTCATCGGAACAACCGGTTGCGCCGCCGCCGCGGCGGCGGCGAAGGTTCCGAATTCCGTTTCTGATGCCGGTCCTGCTGGTGGCCATGGGGCTGGCGCTGGGGGCGATCTGGCGATTTATGCCGGTGCAGTCCCAGATCGTGGGGAAAATCATCTTCGAGAACTACAACTGGACGCCCGGCACGCGGGACGGGACCGAATTTGAGGCCTCGCAGCGCCGCCTGCTGGACAGCGATCAGACCCGCCGCAAGGCGGTCGAATTTCTCCGCCGGGATCATCCCGATGTTTCCGCGGGTTTTCTGGAGGACCGCGATTTGATGGGCCGGGTGGTTTCGTCTGTATCACTGAATTCCATTCGCGACGCCGCCCCGGCGCAAACGGCGCTTCAGTTGTCCTACAGCGGCGCCAACCCGGATAAAGACCGCATGCGGGTCATGGCGCTTCTGCAAGGGTTGGTGGATTTCAACGCGCCGCTTGTGGAAGGCAACCGCCGGCTCCGCAATGCCGAGCAGCGGGCCCAGCAAACCGTCGACGAAACCCAGCAGAAGCTGGAGCAGATCAAGACTCAATTGGCCAGCCTTCAGACGATCATCGACGCTCAGCCGTCGGCGGAGCAAATGGCCAAGCTGACGGCTGAGAAGGCGCAGCTTGAAAAATCGCGGGACGACGCGGAGGAGGCGGTAAACCGCGATCGCGACGAGTTGGCCCGGCTGGAAGGGGAACCCGGCGAAGCCGTGCCGGCCGCATCCACCACGCTGGCCGATCCGTCGGATCCGCAACTGAAGCGGATGCGTCAGCAATTGGCGGATCTAGCGGCGGCAATGGACAGCGCCCACTCGGATCAGGTCGCCGGGGCGGTGATGGCGCGGCAGCAACTCGAAACCGCCGCCAAGCAATTCAACGACCAGTTGTCCACCGCCGACGAGGTGCTGGGGGCCAGTTCACAACTCAGGCAGTTCGTCGATTCAGCGCGGGATTCGCAGGCCAAGGCGCGCGATCTGATCAATATGCTGATCGTCGATGGGGAGGATTTGGAAAAGCAGCTTGAGGACACCCGCCGCGACGTCGAAGACCTGATCGAGGGCCGCCGGGAAGAGAAATGGGCGAACGACCGCCAACTCCAGCAACTCCGCGCGAACCTTGACAGCGCGCAGCATCGGTACAACGCGAACGTCGGGGATGGAAACAAGGACCCTCGCGTCCTCGACCCCCTGCAAAGGGAAATCGACAACTGGACGGAGCAGATCAAGGCGCGCCAGCAGGAACTCGGCGTGGATCCCAGCGAGATCAAGGTGGAGGAAGGATTGAACCATCTGGTCCAAACCCTGCGCAACAAGCTTCAAAAGGAAAAACAACAGATCGGCCAGGTGCTGGATCCGCTGGAAAAGCAATTAAGCGAGCTGGATCCGGTTGTGGGCGGGCTGCCGGAAGCGGAGCAGGATTTGGCTCGGCAACTTCGCCAGCGTCTGGGCGCCCTCAACGAAGCGCGTCAGAAATATGCCGAAGCTGTGGGCGAGGGGGAAGTCGCGCCCAGCGCCAAAATCACCGAATTGCAAAAACAGATTGCCGAGTTAAAGGACCGAGCCGGGCGGCGGGAGCAGGAACTCGCCCAGCAGACGCTGCGATGGCGCGATGCCGAGCATATGCAGGATGTCGGGAAGACGAAAAACGCGCTGGATAGCGACCAGAAGACCTCGGACACGGCCAGAAAAGCCTATGGCGACGTGCTTTTGGTTTTTGAGGAAAAGCAGGCGGAGCGCGACGCGGCCGAGGCGGCGCAGCAAAGGAAAATCAATCTCCTCGACGCTCAGCGAACGGCAAGGTCCGAGTTGGAAACGGCCCAGCGCGATCGCGACGAGAAGCAATCCGCCGCCGAGCGCGCCTTCGACATCAAGCCGATCAGCGAAGGCAACGTCATCGCGGCCGGCCCAACGGACGAGCGCATGATGTATTCACTTTGGGTGCTGGGCGCGGGAGTGGTTGCGCTGGCGGGTCTGACGTTCGTTTCGCATACGGCGGCGCATCGCGCCCATCACACCGACGCATCGGGCCACCCGCACGAGCCGGCCAAGATCGCGGAGCAGCTTGATTCGCTGGTGCTGCCGATGACTTGGCCGCCGCGGAGCGGGCAGTGAATGGGCGTCGGCGAATCTGGGACATCGGCGTAACCCGCGGTGCTTCGCACCGCCACTAAATATTTTTTGAAACGTTCCTGAATCACGGTTCCTTATTCAGAAATTGTTAGATCGGGCTTGGGCTTTTTCCGTATAATCCGGCGGAACCATGGCAATCGGGGAGAAACGCAATTGCCCGCGGCCACGAAATTCCAAATCAGGCGTCTTCTGGAAACGGCGGTGGCGCATCAGCGCGCCGGGCGGGCGCGCGAGGCGGAGCCGCTGTACCGGCAGGTATTATCTTCACAGCCAAAAAACACCGACGCGCTGTATCTCCTGGGACTCCTAACGCAATCGGCGCGGCGATTCGCCGAATCCGCGGAATTTTTCCAACGGGCCGTCGAAGCCAACCCCAAATCAGCCAAGTATTTCGTCAACCTGGGTCTTTCGCTGGGCGGGATGGGCCTAGGGCGGACAACCGAAGCGATCGCCGCGCTTCGCTCGGCCATCGCCATCGACCCCGACATCCCCGAAGCGTGGGCCAACCTCGGCAACGAGTTCAGCAACGATGACCAGGACGAGGAGGCGATGGATTGTTATCAGAGGGCGTTGAAACTAAGGCCTGATTACGCCGATGCCCATTGCAACCTGGGCGCGCTGCTCCAGAAAACGCTGCCGACGCTGGACCCGGCCATCGCCGCTTATGAAAAGGCCATCTCGCTTCAGGGGGATTTCGCGCTGGCCCACTGGGACCTGGGCCTGGCCCTGCTGCTGAGCGGAGATTACCGGCGCGGGCTGCCGGAGTATGAATGGCGATGGAAAACCGACACGGTGGTCAAGCCTCGGAAATTCACCCAGCCGCGGTGGAACGGAAGCGATCTTGGTGGCAAGACGATTCTGCTGCACGCCGAGCAAGGCTTCGGGGACACGCTCCACATGGCCCGCTACGCGCCGCTGGTGGCCGCCCGCGGCGCAGAGGTGATCCTCGAATGCCAACCCCCTTTGAGCCGGCTCCTGCTGAGTCTGAACGGCGCCGAACGAATCATCGCGGCGGGCGAGCGGCTGCCTGCGTTTGACGTGCATTGCCCGCTGCTGACGCTGCCGCTGCTGTTCAAAACGACGGTGGAGACGATCCCCGCGTCGGCGCCGTATCTGCGCGCCGAGGGGGAGCTTAGCGAGCGATGGTCAAAGAGATTGCCGCCGGATGTCAGCCGGCCGCTGATCGGCCTGGTGTGGGCGGGCCGACCCGAAAACAAGAACGACCGGAATCGCTCGATGCGGCTGAAGGATTTCGCCCCGCTGGCCGCCGTCAAGAACGCGCGATTTGTGAGTCTTCAACTGGGCCCCGCCGCCGAACAGACTCGCCGCCCGCCGCCGGGCATGGAGTTGATCGATTTCACCAGCGATCTTCACAACTTCGCCGACACGGCCGCAATGGTGGCCAATCTGGACCTTGTGATCGCGGTGGACACGAGCGTGGCGCACCTGGCCGGCGCGCTGGCCAGGCCGATCTGGGTGCTGCTCCCAACCATGCCGGACTGGCGCTGGATGCTCGAGCGTGAAGATTCGCCGTGGTATCCGACGATGAGGCTATTTCGGCAGAAGACGCGCGGGGATTGGCGCGAAGTGATGGAACGGGTGAAAGGGGAATTGGAGAAGTTCGCCGGCGATCGAGCATCATGACTTGCCTTCCAAGGCGAGCAACGCCGGCAACGGCACCGCGATCCCATCCAAATGGGCGACCGCGATTCCGGGACATCGGCGTAACCCGCGGTGCTTCGCACCGCCGCTAACTATGTTTGAGCTGTCCCTTAATCGCGGTTCCTTATTCAGCACGCCGCCGCGTGACACAGAGATGTGCAAAAGTCGAGGGGGCGGAGTGGGAGATTTGCGCGCCCTGCTGCCCTGACGAGGTCAACAGCAGAGGGGGAAAAGTTCAACTCCGGTGCTGTCGCTGCGATTTGACTGAGAGGGTGGACCGGCCTATATTCGCATAGGCATATATGAAATCAGCCGTCGCCAGACCCTCGGTGGACCGTATTTTTCGGGCGTTTGCCGACCGCACGCGGCTCCGCATTTTGAACCTGCTCGGGCCCGGTGAGCTTTGCGTATGCGAGCTGGTTCGGGTGCTGGGCAGTCCGCAACCAAAGATTTCCCGTCACCTGGCGTATCTGCGAAGGGCGGGCCTGGTGACGGCCCGGAAGGAAGGCCTGTGGATGCACTACTCGCTGGCGCGGGCAAAGAGCAAGTTCCATCAGAAGGTGTTGGAATGTCTTTCTTGCTGTTTTACCGATGTCCCGGAGCTTGCCAAGGACGCGAAACGCCGGGCCGAATGCTGCCGCGGCATAGAGACGTGCTGCGACTGAGGTTTTTTTGAGGAAGTATATCCGCTTATGCGAATGGAGCTGGAATCGATGGGCAAGCTCAAGGTTTTGTTTCTCTGCACCGGCAACTCGTGCCGCAGCCAGATGGCCGAGGGGTGGGCCCGGCAATTGAAGGGCGATTCAATCGACGCCTGCTCGGCAGGCATCGAGCCGCACGGCCTGAACGAACGAGCGGTGGCCGTGATGAAGGAGGCGGGCATCGACATCAGCGGGCAGCACTCCAAGCATGTGGATGAGCTTCGCGATGTGCCGTTCGATTTCGTCGTCACTGTCTGCGACAACGCCCATGAAACCTGCCCGGTTTTCCCGGGCAAGACGAAGGTGATTCACGTCGGCTTTGACGATCCGCCGAGGCTTGCGAAGACCGCAAAAACCGAGGCTGAAGCCCTCGGCCACTACCGCCGCGTGCGGGACGAAATTCGGTCATTCATCGAGACGCTGCCTTAAGGGCTCCGTGCAAGGGAGGCAAGCCATGATTAACAGGCCGATGGACTCCATTGTTAAGCATGACAATCTGATCAAGAGGCTTTCATTTCTCGATCGCTATCTCACGGTGTGGATTTTCGCCGCGTTGGCGGCAGGACTGGGGCTGGGATATGCCGTGCCCGGCATCGAGCGTTTCATCAATCGGTTCCAGGTGGGCACAACCAACCTGCCGATCGCCATTGGACTGATCCTCATGATGTACCCACCGCTGGCGAAGGTGCGGTATGAGGAACTGGGCGACGTGTTCCGCAATTGGAAGGTGTTGGGTTTGTCGCTGGTGCAGAACTGGATCATTGGACCGACGCTGATGTTCGCCTTGGCCGTGCTGTTCCTGCACAACCACCCTGAGTACATGGTCGGGCTCATCCTGATCGGGCTGGCGCGGTGCATTGCGATGGTCATTGTCTGGAACGAACTGGCCAAAGGGGACACCGAATACGCCGCCGGGCTGGTGGCATTCAACAGCATCTTTCAGGTGTTGTTCTACAGCGTTTATGCCTGGCTATTCATCACCGTCCTGCCGCCGCTGCTTGGACTCAAGGGCGCGGTCGTTCAGATCGGCATCGGCCAGATCGCCCGCAGCGTGCTGATCTACCTGGGGATTCCCTTCATCGCCGGCATGTTAACGCGAGCGGTCCTGCTGCGGACCAAGAGCCGGGAATGGTATGAGAAGCGATTCATTCCACGAATCAGCCCTCTCACACTCGTGGCGCTGCTGTTCACGATCATTGTCATGTTCGCGATCCAGGGGCAGAAGATTGTCAGCCAGCCGATGAACGTGGTGCTCATCGCGGCGCCGCTGCTGATTTACTTCGTGGCGATGTTCCTGGTGAGTTTCTGGATGGGCCGACGGCTGGGCGCCGACTACTCCAAGACCGCGACGATCTCGTTCACGGCGGCGAGCAACAACTTCGAGCTGGCGATTGCGGTGGCTGTCGCGGTGTTCGGCATCAACCACGGCGCCGCCTTCGCGGCCGTGATCGGGCCGCTCGTGGAAGTGCCCGTGCTCATCGGCCTCGTGAACGTTTCCCTTTACTTTCAGCGGCGATATTTCGGGGATGAGATGTCGGCGGCCGGTGCGGCGGCGAACGCCGCTTGTCCGAGTGTCGTTCGCGCAAGGCTTTTGCAATCCAAATAACTTTTTTCAGGAGAAACCATGTCCGATTCAATCGTGAATGTCGTCCGCACAAAATACGGTGAGGTGGCCAAGAGCGCGCTCTCGAGCGACGACGCCGGAGTTCGCGCCATCGCCGAAGCGTTTGGGTATTCGGCAGCGGAACTCGATTCAATCCCCGCCGATGCCAACATGGGGCTTTCCTGCGGAAATCCGACGGCAACCGCGTCGCTCAAACCGGGCGAGGTGGTCGTGGACCTGGGCTCGGGCGGCGGGCTGGATGTTTTTCTCGCCGCAAGGAAAGTCGCACCCGACGGAAAGGCCATCGGCATCGACATGACGCCGGAGATGATTGCACGGGCGAGAAAAAACGCGCAAGAGGCGAATCTCCCCAATGTCGAGTTCCACCAGGGGAGCATCGACAAACTTCCGCTGGCCAACAACTCGGCCGACTGCATCATCTCCAATTGCGTCATCAACCTGGCCCCGGACAAGAATGGCGTGTTCCGAGAAATGTTCCGAGTGCTCAAGCCGGGCGGACGCGTCGCGGTCAGCGACATCGCGCTCAAGAAGGAACTTCCGCCGGCTCTGGCAAAAGATGTGGCCGCGTATGTCGGCTGCATCGCCGGGGCCATCAGCATCGACGATTTCCGGCGAGGCCTTCGCGCCGCGGGATTTGAAGCCGTGCACATTGTTGATTCGGGCGCGGACTTGAACGCTTATGCGAACGTCGAAGGGCAATCCGCGTGCTGTTCGCCGCCGATGGAGAAAAAGGGCGCGCTCGCAATCGCCGATGAATCGTGCTGCGGCCCGACGAGTTGCGGAGGGGCGTCGCCCGTGCATCAAGGCCTCACGGCCGTTCTCAAGCAATACAATGTGAACGACTACGCCGCGAGCGTGAAGGTGTATGCGGTGAAACCTGCCGGCTGAATAGACGCCCGCGATTTTCGAACGTCCAAAGAACGCGCTCCCCTTGGGTTCGCGGCTAAACGCTTCTATGTAGACCCGCGCCGTCCACATCTTTTTTCCTGTCGGCCGGTCGGTACAATTGGGGAAATAAAGGAAATCTTCTGACTCAAGAGAAAAGGATCGAAGATGCCAACGAGCGATCCATTGGACATTCTTCTGGCTCACGACCGGTGGGCGACGGGGCAAATCCTCTCGGCGTGCGCGAAGCTGACGCCGGAACAGTTCCATCAGCGGTTTGAAATGGGGCCGGGCTCACTTCACGATACGACCACGCATATCCTTGCCGCCATGCGAATTTGGGGCGACCTGCTGGCCGGGAGAGAGGAACGGCCGCGTCTGGAAGGCACGAAGCGGACGCCGGCCGAACTGCTGAAAATGCTGGAGGAGATCGCGGCCGGCCTGGCGGCGTCGGCGCGGGCGCATCCCCTGGAGCAAACCGTTTCCCGCGCCCGCGAGGGCAAGACCTACACCTTCACGCGCGGCGGGGTGCTCGCGCATGTCACGACCCATGGCATGCATCACCGCGCCCAGTGTCTCAACATGCTCCGGAATCTGGGTGTGAAGCCGCTCCCGCCAAGTTCGGTGGTGGAATGGATATGGATGGTTGATTCCCAGAAATAGGGTTTTGCTTGACATTGTCATGGCCGGTTCGATGATCGCCGATCATGCCAGCCAAGCCGCGAAGCTTGTCAAAAGCCGCCGTCGTCATGGCGAGCCTGACGGCCGGCTTTTTGATCGCGCTGGCGCTGGACGTTCGCGTCTCCACGTGGGTGCATGAAAGCGGGCTGGGGGATTGGCTGAAGGATCGCTGGCTGCTGACACATTTTATTCGCATTCCAGGGAACTTCTTTTTTTATACATTGCCTGCCTGCATGGCGCTTCTTGCCGCCGCGTGGGCCGGCGGATTTCGTCGCGGCCCGGCAATTTGGAAAAAGCCCGCGATCGTGCTGCTGGCGGGGATTTTTTCGGGAATCAATGTTCCCCTGAAATGGATGAGCGGTCGAATCCGTCCTTTTCATGGTGTGCCGCCGTTTGAGTTGCACCCATTCAAAGTTGGACTTCTAAACGTGGAAGCGAGCTTTTCATTTCCCTCGGGCGATGTATCTCTTGCCGTCGCAATGTCGGCCAGTTTAACGATGATCCTGCCCCGGCTTTGGCCGCTGTGGTGGGCCTTGGCGGTGATCGTCGCCCTGGAGCGGATCGCGGAAAACGCCCATTACCCCAGCGACACCGTGGCCGGCGCGGCCGTGGGCATAGCCGCGGCCCTGCTGGCGGAAAAGATTGTCCAGCTTCTTGCGGCGAAGGATGAAAATTCATCTGGAGACACTTCCGATGTTCCAAAACAATCCTCCAGCGGACATATATCAATGGGCAAATGAGCCAGAACGTTGAAATATCGCTGATCGTCCCGGCGTATAACGAGCAGGAGGTGATTGCCGAACTTCTGCGGCGCGTGGAGGGCGCGTTGCGCGGATGCGGCAAAAGCTTTGAAGTGATCATCGTGGATGACGGCAGCACGGACGAGACGGCGCGGATGTTGCGGGAGGCGATGCGGGATCGGCCGTGGCTGCGGGTGTTGCGCATGAGCCGCAACGGGGGGCAAAGCGCGGCGTTCGATGCGGGCTTCAAAGCGGCCCGCGGCGACATCATCGCCACCATCGACGCCGATTTGCAGAACGATCCGGAGGAGATCCCCCGCCTCCTGCCGATGCTCGACGGCTACGACATGGTGACCGGCTGGCGCAGCAAGCGGCGCGACAGCGCGTTTCGGATGTTTCAGACGCGGGCCGCCAACAGAATCCGAAACTGGATCAGCAAGGAAACGATCCAGGATTCGGCCAGCAGTCTCAAAGTTTACAAGCGGCATTGCCTGGAAGGCATTCACCTGTTCGCCGGGGCCCATCGCTTCATGCCGACGCTGGTGAAACTGCGCGGATTCACGGTGCTGGAAACGCCGGTGAAACACTCTCCGCGCTACGCCGGCACGGCCAAGTACGGATTTCGCAACCGGGCCTGGCGAGCGTTTGTCGATCTGCTGGGCGTGCGGTGGATGAAAGAGCGGTGGCTGCGATATGAAGCGAGCGAAGTAAAACCAGAAACCCGAAACCAGAATGACGAATCAAATCCGAAACCAGAATGACGAAACGGGTTTTACTCCGGGTTTCGGTCATTCGCACTTTGATTCGCCATTCTGGTTTCGGATTTCGGGTTTCCCGCAGGGTTCGTCATTCTGGTTTCGGATTTCTGGTTTCCCCGCTACCATCCTTCCATGCGAGCCCAAGAACACGACCTCGGCGTTTGCAGTTGGTCTCTCAGGCCGGCCGGTATGGCGGAACTTGTGGAGTTGGTTCGCCAACTTGGCCTGTCGCACGTTCATCTGGCTTTGGGAAGAATCGTTTCCCTCGACGACGAGCAAAAGAACATGGAGCTGGGTCATCTCCGCGGCAGCGGGCTGACGTTAACGGCCGGCATGATCGACTTTCCATGGGAGGATTATTCGACGCTCCCCCGCATCCGGCTCACCGGGGGATTTGTGCCCGATGAATTCTGGAGCGTCCGCCGGCACCTCACGCTGGAGGCCGCGAAGATCGCGGAAGAATTGGGGATGAGCGTCCTTACGACCCACGCCGGGTTCATACCCCCATCCAATCATGTGGATTATCCCAAGCTGCTTGGCCGGGTCGCGGAGTTGGCCGAGTCACTGCGACAGCGGAAGATTTTGCTGGCGCTGGAGACGGGTCAGGAATCGGCCTCGGAGCTTCTGCAATTCCTCAACGATCTGCCGGGCGGCAACGTGGCGGTGAACTTCGACCCGGCGAACATGCTGCTCTACGGCTCCGGGGACCCAATCGAAGCCGTCGCCACGCTGAGCCGGCATATCCGCCACGTTCACATCAAGGATGCCGTCGCATCGAAAAAGCACGGGATCGAATGGGGCACTGAAGTGCCGATCGGCACGGGGGAAGTGAATTTCGAGGATTTGCTGCCGGCGCTGAATGAGATCAATTACACGGGGCCGCTGGTCATTGAACGCGATGCCGGCGACGAACGAATTTCAGACATCCGCTCGGCGATCGAGTTCATGCAAGGGCTTGCGAAGTAGAATTGCAATCGGGCACGGTCCTTGATTTCAAGTTTAATTGAACCGCAGAGTAGGGGGAGATCGCGGAGACAGGCGCGGAGAAAAAGGAACGAAAGCGAATTGTTTCTCATTTCTTCTCGGCGATCTCCGCGTGCTCTGCGGTTAAAGATTGGATTGAAAGGGTGACGAATCATCGGTCCTTCAGAGGGCACGAGCATATTCGCTCAGCGCCTGGCCGAATGCCGTTGGCTCCCAACCAAAATCTGTTTTGAATCCCGCCAGATCGCAGGTGTTGTCTTCCTGGCTCATAATCACCTGATCGCGATTGAAGGGCAGGATCGATTGGGGCACGATGGCCGCGAGCATCTTCGCATACCACGCGGGAATCGGCATCGTCAGACGATTTTTCCCGACGATGGCTCGGGCCGAGGCGCGGTGCATTTCGGGCCAGGTCATTTGTTCGGAGCCGCCCAAATCGTAGGTCTTTCCGCTGGTGCTGGGATTTGCAATGGCATCGACAAACGCGCGGGCCACATCTAACACATACACCGGCTGAAGACGCCCCGCGCCGCCAAGACCGAGGAGGCCGGCTCCGAAATAGGGCATGAAGAGGAACGGCGGCGCTTGTTTTCTCGCCCATTTCGCTTCCATTTTCATGAATTCGCCATCCGGCCCGTGAATCATGGAGGGGCGGATGATCGTCCAATCCAGACCGCTGGCGCGGACGAGCTGCTCCGCCTGCCATTTGGTTTTGTGATATTCACTTCGCGCACCTGCGCGCGTTCCGAGGGCCGACATGTGGATGAATCGCTTGACGCCGGCGCGGCGAGAGGCATCGACGATGCTGCGCGTTCCCTCGACGTGAACTCGCTGGAACGTGACGCCCTGGCTCGGATTTTCCATGATGATGCCGACCAGATGAATGACCGCGGCGCAATCGGGCAAGGCTTCGTCCAGGACGGCCGATTGGGACAAATCTCCGCGAACTTCGCGGACGTCGCCGGCAATTTCACGCGGATTTTTCCGCCTCGTCAGCGCGCTGACCGCAAACGGCCGCCGGAGCAATTCGGACACGATGGCCGATCCCACAAACCCGCTTGCGCCGGTCACGAAGACTCTTTGGGCCATAACCCGCTAAGATACCGGCATGTCCATCATTCGTCTCGGGACGCGCGGGAGTTTGCTGGCGCGCAGTCAAAGCGCGATCGTCGCCTCGGAAATCCAGCGAGGGCATCCCGACATCGAGGTGCGGACGATCCTCATCAAAACCACCGGCGACCAGATCACCGATCGTGCGCTGCACGAGGCCGGCGGCAAAGGGCTGTTCGTCAAGGAACTGGAGCAGGCGCTTTTGGCGGAGCAGATCGATTTCGCGGTGCACAGTTGCAAGGACCTGCCGGTGACGATGCCGCTGGTGGATCAGTCGAATTTGATCATCGCGGCGATTCCCGCCCGGGCCGATCCGCGCGATGTGCTGATTTGCCGGGATGCGACGACGATCGAGCAATTGCCGCCGAAGGCGCTGGTGGCCACGGGAAGCCCGCGGCGTCGTTGCCAGCTCCTGGCCCGCCGGGATGATCTTCGCATTCAGAGCGTGCGTGGGAACATCGACACGCGGATCAAAAAGCTGCGCGCGGGGGAATTCGACGCCATGGTCCTGGCCATGGCCGGCATCAGCCGGGCCGAGCTGTTCGACGCATCGCTGATGCATCCGCTATCGCCGGATGAGATGCTGCCCGCGCCGGGACAAGGCGCGCTGGCGCTGCAATGCCGGCGAAGCGATCCGACGACGCGGGGGATCCTCGGCAAGTTGGATGATGCGGCGTCGCGGATGGCGGTGGAAGCGGAACGAGCGGTCGTCGCCGCGTTGCATGGCGACTGCCATTCGCCGATCGCCGCCTGGGCGACGATCGACAACCAGACGCTTCAGCTTCGCGCCGTCGTCGGCCATCGTGATGGAAATCCCCCGGTTATCTCGGCTCGCTCGCAGGCCCCGGTTGGGCAAAGCCGCGACGCCGTCGCTGACGTCCTCGAGCAACTTCAGGCCCAGAACGTCGCGGCTCTTCTATTTTAGCCGCGACGCCTGCCCGGTGCGCTCGCGCGGGCCGACGCCCAAATACGTCTCGATCTCAATTTCCCCCGACGGCTCAATTGTCACGTCGATCGCGCCGCAGCGGCTGGTGCGATAGAGCGGATAATCCTCGGCCAGCACATCGAACAGCTTCTGCTTGTGGGTCAGCTTCGAGTCGTTGGACGCGAGGATGAATTGCGGATGCACGGCTCGGAGGAAATCGCCGGTGGTCATTTCGGCGCTGCCGTGATGCGGGGCAACCAGAACATCGGCCCGCAAAAGCTCCGGATGCTTGAGCAATTCGCGCTCGGGCGCGACCTGGATGTCGGCGGGAAACAGCACGGCTTTCCCGCAAAACGTGAGCTTCAGCACCAGGCCGCAATCGTTGGAATTCATGTCGCACAGCAGCGGCGGCCAGAGGACGTTGATGGCGGCCCCATTGCCCAGATCGAGATGATCGCCCTGATGAATGAGCGTCGGCGGGCGGAGGGCGTCTTCCAGGGTTTTGAGCAGCGACTCGGCGGGAATGTTTCCCACCGCGTGCCGGGCAAAATGCGGGCTGGTGTAAACCGGCGGCTGATTGAATTTGTCGAAGATTTCGGCGGCGGCGCTGACGTGGTCAAAATCGCCATGGCTCAGCAGGATTTTGTCCACGATCGGACAATTCTCGGCGCGGAGGCAGGGCAGCAAAACAGTCCCGGCCAGGTCTGAAATGGTGGACGAGCCAACATCGATCAAGACGGCGTGGGAATGGGTGGGCCGGACGATGGCGCACTGCCCGGCGCCCAGGGAGACGAGCGTGATCCGCAGGGGTTCCGTCGGCGCGAACGATTGCGGCGACACACCCCCGGCAACAGCAGGGAGCAACAGCAGGGTGGCACAGGCAACGGCCGATGCGGCGCGGGCCAGCCAGCGCCATATTTTCCGGCGGATCGGAATAAACAGCAGTGCGAACAGCGCGTAATAGGAGATGAGCAGCCCGATCGAAAAGGGCGGGATCGCTACCGTGGCCCCCGGAAGCCGATCTACGGCGTCAACGGCATGGCGCATGCAGACGATCGGCAGGACCGTCGCGGCCGCCCAGGCATGGGCCGCGCTGGGCCAGGCGAGGGTCAGCAGGATTTTCCCCACGCCGGCGACGAGGGCCACGACGGTCAGCGGCAACAGGGCCACGCCCGCGGGAACTGCCCAGGCGTTGAGTTGTCCGAAGTGATAGGCGATCAGCGGCATCGATGCACCCCAGGCAACGCACGAGGCCAGCGCCACCGCCACGAAAACTCGCCAGACCAATTTGAGGATCGTCACCAGCATGTTGTGAGGAACCGGCGTGGGCCGATCCTGGCCGCGCCACCAGTTCCAGAAATATTTCCCGGCCATTGGGCTGAAGAGAATCATTCCGAGCACGGCGGCGAAACTGATCTGAAATCCGGGGCTGCACAAATCGGCCGGATGAATGAAGAGGACCGTGGCGACGGCGAGGGCGAACATCTGAAGGGTGTCCACCCAACGGCGTCCGAGCGTGCCGAAGGTCGCGGCCGTGAACAGGATGATCGAGCGCCACCCGGGCCAGGACGGCAAGGCGACGCTTGCATACAACAGCACAACCGCCAGTGCGACCAAAATGGATAGCCGCGGCGAGCAGCGAAGGAGCCGGCAGATCAGCAGCGTGATGGCGCCGATGATCGCCACGTGCAGGCCGCTGATGCTGATATTGTGCACGGTCCCGGTGCGGACGAATTTCTCCTCCAGGTCGCGAAGCTGCGGATCGGAATCGCCGAAGACAAAGGCGCGAAGCAGCGCGTGATCGAATGCGCGGTCGGCGTCAAACCCCATCGCCAGCAGATGCCGGGATTTTTCCCGAAGCCAGGTGAGGGGGCTTGGGCCGTTGTCTTCCAGAATCTCCACGCCGTCGGCATGGCCCACCTTAAACGTGGCCAGGATGCGCTGATCGCGGCACCAGGCTGAAAAATCGAATTGGCCGGGATTCATCGGCCCCGAGGGGCGCTGAAGCAGGCCGGTGACGCGGACGATCTGCCCGGGAGCGAGGCGGGGGTTGGGATGTTCGATGGTCAGAAAGATTCTGCCGCTGGCGCTTCTCCAGCCGCCGATCGCGTCAATGGCCCGGACGGTGGCAACGGCGGTTTGCTTGGGCAATAGAGCGCGCAATTCCGCCGGCGACGGCGCAAGCAGCCGCGGGGGCTGGTCGATTGCCAGCTCAAGCTGAGCGAATTCATCGACGTCGGCGGTGTAATTGGAAATGTTGTCGGATGGGAACCGGGACTGTTCGATCTGCGCGGCGGAAAGACCAACCCAAAACGTCGCGCCGCCCAGCAATGCTGCGCCGGCGAGGGGCCAACGAACCCATGGCGCCAGAATCAACAGCGCGGCTGCGATGATGAGCCACAACCACGGTTTGCACGGGAATAGATCGGAGAATCCGATCCCTACCGCGAGGAGGAGACCAAAGATGACGGCAGGCCGCGCTTGAAAGAATGCAATTAAGCCGAGGGTCGGAGGCGAACGCTGTTCCATACCCACGGGTCCAAGGATATCAGCGGGCGGAGAACGATTGCAAATTCCGTGGAAGCAACAGGGCCTGGTCAGGAGCTTTCGCCGCGCGCGGAAATGGCTCATCGCGCGGCGTCACGCTCCGCATCAACGATTTCTTTAATCTTTCGACGAAGGAAGGCAAAAGCATCCCTATACTCCGGGAAGGGTTGGACGGTGTATGCCACCTTCAGCGCGTCGCTCACCACGGCCTCGAGGTGGAACTTTGCGAGGGCGGATGGCGAGGCGCTAAATCGGAAGGGGTTGTTCACCTTGGCTTTCCAGCGATTCTCGGTTGTCAAAAGGAACGTCGCGATGCGTTCCATGACGAATACCTTTCGTCGCACATCGCCGCCGTAGTTCGATACGGCATTCAATTGTTCCGCGAGTTCTCCTTCGCCGCGTTCCGCCAGGTCAAACAGCTCCTCGCCGATCTTGAGCCATGGTCGCCAGAAGGAAGGCTTGGCGGCGAAATAATTGCAAAAGATGGTATTGCGACTATCGGTGACCCAGTGGTCGAAGTTAAAATCAGGCCTGGTTCTTCGAAAAAAAGCGGCCATCGGGGTCCCCGTTCCCGGGTGACACATCTCGGCTTGTTCGTAAACGTTCTGAAAAAGCGAGGACAAATCCCACATCGGCGAAAAAATGACGACATCCGGCTCTGGCCCCGGTTCCAGGATGAAAGCCTTGACCTGTGCGGCGGTGAGACGGGTTTTGGCCTTGAATCTCGGGGAAAAAAAGCCGTAAAAGTCGTCCTCGATCAGGGCGTTGTTGAGCAGGAAATTTCGAATCGGCCAGTACTCCCGCCAATCGGGCCTGGCGTTTGAAGAATTGTCCAGGGGAATAAAATCGGGGTCCAACTCCCGGCGGGTCTGCTCGGAATAGAAGATCTGATAAAGATGGGTCGAGGACATCGCCGGTTTCCACGCACGCCCGGGCGTCACTCGACGGTGACGCTCTTGGCGAGATTCCTGGGCTTATCGACGTTGCACCCGCGTGCGACGGCGGCGTGATAGGCCAGCAATTGCAGCGGAACGACGGTCAGCAACGGTTGCAGACATTCCATGACATGGGGGACAAAAATAACGTGGTCGCTGTAGCGGAGCATCTGCGTGTCGCCCTCGGTGGCGACGGCAATCACCCTTCCGCCGCGGGCGCGGACTTCCTCGATGTTGCTGACGACCTTCTCGTATTGCGACCCGCGGGTGGCAACGAAGACCACGGGCATGTCGGGGGTGATCAGGGCGATGGGGCCGTGCTTCATTTCCGCGGCGGGCATTCCCTCGGCGTGAATGTAGCTGATTTCCTTCAGCTTCAGCGCCCCTTCCAGGGCGACGGGATAGTGATAACCGCGGCCGAGGAACAACCAGTTCTCGCGGTCGCAGAATTTGCCGGCGATCTCCTTGATCTGCTCGCTCTGGGCGAGGAGGCCTTGCATCTGATCGGGAATGGCGCACAGGCCGGCGATGATTTCCTGGCATTGTGACTGGCCCATGTAGCGTCTGCGGCCGAGGAAAAGGGAAAGCATGGTAAGGACGACGCACTGGCAGGTGAAGGCCTTGGTGCTGGCGACGCCGATTTCCGGGCCGGCGTGGAGGTAAATGCCGCCGTCGGTTTCGCGGGCGATGGTGCTGCCGACGACGTTGACGATCCCCAGGCACAGGGCGCCTTTTTCCTTGCCCTCGCGAAGTGCCGCCAGGGTGTCGGCGGTTTCACCGGACTGGCTGATGGCGATCAGGACGGTTCCCTCTTCGACGATGGGGTTGCGATAGCGAAATTCCGAGGCGTAGGTGCATTCGGTGACGACTTTGGCGAGGTCCTCGAGGAGGTAATCGCCGAGCAGGCCGGCATGCCAGGCGGTCCCCTGGGCGGTGAGGATGATTCGCCGGGCCCGCATGAGTTCGCGGGTATGCTCGGTCAGACCGCCGAGGACGATGCGACCTTCCTTGGCGTCGGCTCGGCCGCGAAGGCAGTTGCCGATGGCCACGGGCTGCTCAAAGATTTCCTTGAGCATGTAATGGTCGTAATCGCCGAGCCCGTAGGCTTCGAGCTTGTTTTCGAGCTGGCTGATGACATGGCTGACTTCGGTGTCGTCGATGGTGGAGGTTCGGAAACTGTCGGGATGGAGGACGGCCATTTCATTGTCGCTGAGATAAACCACGCTGGCGGTGTGCTCGACGATGGCGCTGGCATCGGATGCGACGATGTATTCGTGCTGTCCCACGCCGATGATGAGTGGACTGCCCCTTCGCGCCACGACGAGGGTTTCGGGCTCTTCCTTGCAGATGACCGCGATGCCATAGGTGCCTTCCACCTGATGCAGGGCGGCCTGCACGGCGCGCTGAAGCAGCGACACGCCGTTGGGCAGGTGGTTTTTGGATTTTAACTCGGCGTAAAAATCGCCAATCAGGACGGCGAGGACTTCGGTGTCGGTCTGGCTGGAGAAGGTATGTCCCTTTTCGGTGAGGAATTGCTTGAGGGCGACGTAGTTTTCGATCACGCCGTTGTGAACCAGGGCGATCGACCCGCTGTCATCGGTATGCGGATGCGCATTGGCTTCGGTGGGGGCTCCGTGCGTCGCCCAGCGCGTGTGCGCCATTCCGAGGTGGGCCTTGGGAAGGGGCTCGCCATGGCTCAGGGCGTTTTCCAAAACGCTGATCCGGCCGACGGCACGACGAACGTGCAGCTTATGCTGATTATCGATGACGGCGATCCCGGCTGAATCGTAACCGCGATATTCCAGGCGCTTCAGCCCCTCAATGAGCAGGGGCTGGCAAATTTTTCTGCCGACGTACGCAACGATTCCACACATTGGAACCTCCCGAGATAGCGGGGCGTCCCGGCGGATTGTCGATCCGCCCAGAATGGCCTTCGCAAGCCCCCTTGTGGGGCCAGTGTATAAACGGCCGGCACCGAGGCAAGCCGCAATTCACGCTTTCATCGACATTTAAGGGTCTGGATTCGTCATAAAAACCCGCGGAATACCCCTTACATGCCGTTGACCGGGAAATGTTTCACAAACTACAATAGGGCGCCGGTGTAAAGCTTGGAATAAGGCTTGGAAGTCCCAAAGAACAGAGTGCTGGTCTTGGCTTCGCCTTCGACGGTCAATTCCGTCGCCATCGATCGTCTCAAATCCTGCTGCGAAGTTCACCAGATTGACTCGATCGACAAGGCCATCGAGCTTATCAAGACGGAACATTTCACGGCCATCTTTTCGGAAGCGGCGGATTTCCTCCCGCTGGAGCGGGCCCTCATCAGCCAGCAAGCCAACCTGATTTTGAATACCATCGGCGAGGGGGTGTGCATCGTGGACGGGGAGGGGCGAAGCAACTGGATGAACAAGAAGATGCAGGCGTGGCCGGCGCGCGTGCATGAGAAGATTCGCCGCACGTGTCAGGAAGCCTTCGACATTTTCAGCAAACAAGTCAGCCCGCAGACGTACGATGCCCCCGCCTCCAGCCGATCCAAACGCTACGCACTGAACATCGAAGAGCAGCAGTTCATGGAGCTGATCGCCAGCCCGGTGATCAATCCGCGCGGACAGGTGGTGCAGGTGGTGGCGGTGGTGTGGGATGCAACGGGGACGCGGCGGCTTCAGCAGAAGATCGATGCCATCGACAAGGCGGGGCGCGAGCTGGTCCGCCTCGAAGGCGAGGCGCTGAGCAAATTGAACGTCGGGCAGCGACTGAGGCTCCTGGAGGAAAAAATCATCAGCTTCACCAGCGATTTGATGCATTTCGATCATTTCGCGATCCGGCTTTTGGATCGGAAGACCAACAAGCTGGAAATAGTCATCAGCGCCGGTTTGCCGGCGGAGGCTTTGGCCGTCGATCTCTTCGCCGAAAGCGAAAGCAACGGGATCAGCGGTTACGTGGCGGCGACGGGCCGGAGCTACATTTGCCCGGATGTCGATCGGGATCCGCGCTATGTTGTCGGTCTGGACAGCGCCAAGAGTTCTCTGACCGTGCCGCTGCGTCTGCACGACAAAGTCATCGGGATCTTCAACATCGAGAGCCGGCAACGGGCCGCGTTCAACGAGGACGACCGGCAGTTCGCCGAAATCTTCGGCCGATACGTGGCGATTGCCCTGAATATTCTGGATTTGATGGTGGTGGAGCGCGTCAGCACGAGCCACAAAGTGGCCGATGACGTGTGCGGCGAAGTCGCCGGGCCGCTGAACGATATCGCCTCCGACGCCAACGCGCTGATGGACGAGTACATCGGACAGGGCGATCTTCGGCAGCGGCTGGTGCAGATCATGGAGAACGTGAATACGATCCGGAAGAGCCTGCGTCAGGCGGCGGAAGGGCCGCATATCATTTTGGGGGCCGGCGAAGTCAAAGGGACGGAGGACCCGGTCATCAGCCACACCCGCATCCTGGTTGCCGACGACGAACCGAACATTCGCAATACGATCAGCGACGTTTTGCGCAAGTACGGGGCAACCATCACCGTGGCCACTTCGGGCAACGAGGCCATCGCCCTGCTGGAAGGGAATAATTTCGAGCTGGTGGTGAGCGACATCAAGATGCCGGACAAGAGCGGCTACGATGTTTTCGCCGCCGCGCACAAGCACAATTCCGCGTTGCCGGTCATTTTGATGACGGGCTTCGGGTATGACCCGAATCACAGCATCGTCCGGGCCAGCCAGGAGGGATTGGCGGCCGTTCTGTTCAAGCCGTTCAAGGTTGAACTGCTCCTCAGCGAAGTGCGCAAAGCACTGCAGACTGTCGTCGTGAAGTGATGCTCATGGGGCGTCGTCGCCCGGTCCTTCCCACTGATCTTTCGTCCGACGCCTGCGGGCGACGACGGCTTGCTTCAACAGATACTCGATCTGTCCGTTGACGCTGCGAAGTTCATCCTGCGCCCATTTTTCAATTTCGGCCCAGAGCGCTGGATCGATCCGCAGGACGAGGTTCTTTCGTTCAGCCATCCGGTTGCTCAGGTGTAAAGAGTGCCGGTGTTGATGACTGGCTGCACTTGGGACTCGCCGCAGAGCACGACCATGAGATTGCTGACCATCGCGGCTTTGCGCTCGTCATCGAGGACAACGACCTGCTTTTCGGCCAGATCTTTCAGGGCCATCTCCACCATGCTGACGGCGCCATGGACAATTTTCTGGCGAGCGGCGATGACGGCTTCGGCCTGTTGACGCCTGAGCATCGCCTGAGCGATCTCCGGCGCGTACGCCAAATGCGTCAACCGGGCCTCATCCACCACCACGCCCGCTTTCGCCAGGCGGTCCTGCAATTCTTTTCGCAAGCCCTGGGAAATTCCGTCAACGCCGCTTCGCAAGGTGAGTTCGCCCTCTTCGCCGTCGTCGTAGGCGTAAGTGCTGGCAATATGCCGCAGGGATGTTTCGCTCTGGGTTTGAACATACCCCTCATAGTCATCGACGTCGAAGACCGCCTGCGCGGTATCGCTGACGCGCCAGACGACTACGGCCGCGATCTCGACGGGGTTGCCGCGCTTGTCGTTGACCTTGAGCTTCTCGCCGTTGAGGGTGCGCGCTCTGAGGGAAATCTTATATCGCGCGGGAATCCGGCGCTGCGAGGGCAGGCCTCCCGGCTTGTTGGGCCGGATTCCGTTGGAATAGAACGGGCTGCCCCAATGAAATCCGCTGTCGCGCGCAGTCCCCTTATACGCGCCGAAGAGAATGAGGACCCGGGCTTCGTTGGGCTGGAGGGTGAAAAGCCCGGTGAGCAAAACGATGATCACCGGCAAGAACAGAAATGCCGGAGCGAGCAAGCGCCAATCCGGATTCCCCGCGGCTCGCGCTGGATACGCGATGCAATAGAAGATTACCCAGATATCCCCAACGAGTGCAGCCAGCAGTAGCACGAGCATGAGCCAGCCGGAAATCATTCGGACTTGCCGTTCCCGACCAGGGGCCAGAGCTTGGTTTTCCATAGGTTCCTCCGATTGAGTTGGCGAGTTGTTATCAATATGATATCATAATGATTTCATTCACGCCGTCAAGATTATTTACGAAACTGAACTTAAGATTTGTATTTATAGATACTTATACTGATCTATCCCGGAGGCCAATTGAACGGCCGCCCAGCCAACACATGCAGATGGAGATGAAAGACCGATTGCTGAGCCCCGGGCCCGCAATTAAATACTGTCCGGTAGTCACTGTGGCCCATTTGTTTCATCAGTTTGGCCACTACGAGAAACATTCCCCCGACCAGTTCAGCATCCTCAGGCGTCAGGTCATTCAGCGTGGGGATCACCTTCTTTGCGATCACCAGCAGATGCACCGGGGCCTGCGGGCTGAGGTCATGAATCGCGATATAGCGTTCATCCTCGTAAGCAATCTTGGCGGGGATTTTCCTGGCGATGATTTTGCTGAACAGGGTTTCTTCCATGGGACGAGCAGAATCGGATTTCTTCCCCGCCGCGTCAAGTGTCACGGGCTTGCCCAGAATGCCGTTTCCAGCCCTGTTTTTCCGCGGTTTCAGCCTTAAAACAATTGAATTGACTGGGGTTTGTGCTACCACTATAGTCCGGCGCGACCACCGTATAACGTGATCGGAGTCTCATGAGCCAGGCTGTTTCCTCTCCGCTAAAAAACTCGGGTCTTGAAGGAGTCGTGGCGGCGCCGAGTGAAATCTGCTTCATCGACGGCGTGGCCGGGCGGTTGGCCTATCGCGGTTACGACATCGGCGATCTGGTGGAAAGCGCGACCTTCGAAGAGACCGCTTTTCTGCTTTGGGAGAGCAAACTGCCCAATCGGAGCGAGCTGGAGGAGTTGAAATCGCAACTGGCCGACGCCGCGGCGGTCCCCGCCCACACGCTGGCAATTTTGAAAGCTCTGCCTTCCCGGACCGAACCGATGGACGCATTGCGAACGGCCGTCAGTTCGCTCAGCGGCAACGATCCGGACCTGCGAAGCAATGATTCCCCCGACAATCTTCGCAAGGCGATCCGGTTGACGGCCCAGTTCCCGACGATCGTGGCGGCATTCCATCGCATCCGAAGCGGCCAGCGGGTGGTGGGTCCGGCGCCCAACCTCTCGATCGCGGGAAATTTCCTTTACATGCTTACCGGCGGCATGGCGCATGAAACGCTGACCCGCGTTCTCGATGCCGCGTTGGTGCTGCATGCGGAACACGGCTTCAACGCCAGCACATTCGCCGCCCGGGTGACGGCGGCGACGCTTGCCGACATGCACGCCGGCGTCACCGCCGCCGTCTCGGCGCTCAAGGGCCCGCTGCATGGCGGGGCCAATCAGGAAGTCATGGAGCTGCTGCTGGAATGCGGCAACGTCGAGGCGGTCGTCGAACGCGTCAGCGCCATGCTCGCCGCCGGGGAAAAGATTCCCGGCTTCGGCCATCGCGTTTACCGAACCTTGGATCCGCGCGCCGCCTTCCTCCGCACCATGAGCCAACAGCTCGGCGAAGCGGCCGGAAACACCCAGTGGTTCGAAATGTCCGAGCGGATTATCCCGATCGTCAAGGAAGCGAAGAACAAAGACCCCAACGTGGATTTCTTCAGCGCAAGCGCCTATTACACGATGGGAATCCCGATCGATTTGTACACCCCGATTTTCGCGATCGCGCGGATCACCGGGTGGACGGCCCACATCATGGAACAGCACCGCAACAACCGGATCATTCGTCCGCAGGACGATTATCGCGGGCCGCTTGGGCTAAAGGTGCCGCCAATCGATCAGCGCTGACGCCCAAAGGCGAGCAGTCATGCTCTCCATCATCGTTCCAGCTCGCAACGGACGGACCTGGACGACCAATTGCCTTAGCAGCCTGGAGTACACTTTCCAACGGCTCGGTCGAGAATACGAGGTGGAGCACATCCTCATTGACGACAATTCGGACCCCGAGCAGCACATTTGCGATCTGTTCCAATTGTTCCGCAAGAATGCAACCGCGCCGGTTACGATCATCCGATTTAAGGAACGGCGGGGATACGGCTGGAGCTGCGCGCACGGCTTTGCCCGCGCCAAGGGGAGCGCGGTGTTGTTTCTCAGCTTCGACATGGGCATCACCCCGGATTATGTGCGGTCGCTGACTCAGATCGCGGGGCTGGACGAAAGTTATGGGATCATTCGAGGAACGTCGCAATTCGTCGATTGCTTCCCTCAATACCGGGTCGCACCGCCCTTCCCCACACGGAGCGTGCAGGACCTGGATAGTTTCGCCGCCTACATCGCCCGGTATCACGGCCTGGCGCACAGTGAAGACCATCTGCTCACCGGCGACTCGATGCTGATCAAGCGGTCCGTCTTTCAGAAGATTGGATCATTCGACACGCGATTTCCTTACGGCTATTTTTCCGACATAGACTTCGGGCTGCGGGCGATGCGGGCGGGGTTTAAATTGATTTGCGCCAAAGGCGCGTGGCTGCATCATGAAGGCTCCGGGTCGTACAAAGACGAAGCCGCCACAAAAAATATCGACCCCAAAATCGTCCTCGCCGAAAGAATGAAGGAAGTGTCGGCGTGCTATGCGGTGTTCCGCGACAAGTGGGACAAATCGATGTCCCCGGACTACAGCGCACTTGCCGATCTGCCTTTCGAGATGCTTCGTGCGATGCCCACCGTGCCGTTTGATGAATTCCAACCCTTCGTGCCGCTGGAAGACCCCCTGGTGGAGATCGTGTAGATCATGACTCGATGGCCGCGCGAAGGTCGCCGTTATGGACGGAAAGAGTTTCCCTCGCCTTTGCCGCATTCACCCCGCACTTTTGCATCACGATTGCGGTCTTGACCTCGCCGCCGGTTGTTTGCAGCAGGGCGATCGCTTGATGGCGCGGCAGGCCGGTCAGCGCGGCCACGATCCGCGCCGCGCGGTCCCGAAGTTTTTGATTCGTCGCTTTCAGATCGACCATCAGGTTTTCGTATGCTTTTCCCATCCGCACCATCGCCAGCGTCGTGATCTGGTTCAGCACCAGCTTGGTGGCGGTGCCGGCCTTGAGCCGCGTCGATCCGGTCAAAACCTCCGGCCCGGTCAGCGGCCGGATGATCAGATCGGCGTTCGGCTCGGCCGCCGTCTTTTTTACGCAGCAAAGGAATATCGTTCTGGCCTTCAATTTTTTCGCGCGGCGAAGGGCTCCGCGAACAAAGGGCGTGGTCCCGCCGGCGGCAATGCCCATCACCACATCTTGGCGCCCGACTTTCCTTGCATCCATCGCCGCGGCCCCGTCCTCCGCCCGATCCTCCGCGCCTTCCTTGGAGCGAAACATCGCACGATCCCCGCCGGCGATGATGCCCTGCACGAGCAAGGGGTCGGTCCCGAACGTCGGGGGACATTCGGCCGCATCCAACACGCCGAGCCTGCCGCTGGTCCCGGCCCCGACGTAAAAGAGCCTTCCGCCTCCGTTCAGGGCAGCGGCAACCCACTTCACCGCCCGGGCGATTTTCCTCCGCTGCCGGGCCACGGCCTTCACCGCAAGGGCATCCTGCTCATTCATCACCACGAGCGCATCTTCGATCGACAACCGATCCAGGCGCATCGATTCGGCCAAGCGCTGTTCCGTCAGCAGCCGCGACCGATCCGATATTTTGCCCGCGTTATTGCTCAATCAGGGCCTCGGCGTAACGGCTCCGAGCACGACTTTCCTGCGTGCCCCGGTCGTGGCCGGCACGTTGCCGGGAATGCCATCCAGCGTCGCCGCCCCCAGCAGCGCGAAAGCCAGGGCCTCTTTCGCCGCTGAGGGAATTCCCAATTCATCGATCGTCTTGACGGCCGCCGGGCCGGGAGGTTGGCGAAGCATCTCCATGAGCGCCTGATTCATGGTTCCGCCGCCGCTGACAATGATTTCATCCGGGAACGGCTGGAGGAATTTGCGCAAGGATTGGAGGATCGAATCGGCGGCGATCAGGCAGGCGGTGCGGAGCAGATCTTGCAGCGGATGGGGAGGGCCGACGTCGGCTTGGGCATCGGTGAACAGGCGAATCATCGCCGGCCCATCGGTGGATTTTGGAGGCGGCTTGGCGAAATAGGGGGAGGAAAGGACGCTGTTGACAATCGGTTGCACCGGCGTCCCCGCCGCCGCCAGACGCCCATTTTCGTCCCAGCCGATTCCCCGCGGGTCGGCCTGACGGACGAGGTAGTCGCTGAGGCAATTGCCCGGTCCGGTATCGAAGGCGATAAGTTGATCGATTCGGTCTCGGGCGCGCAGGTAGGTCAGATTGGCGATCCCGCCGATGTTGAGCAGGGCGCGATTTTTATCCGGGTGGCGAAACAACAAATAATCGGCCAGCGGGACCAGGGGCGCTCCCTGCCCGCCGGCGGCGCAATCCGCGCGTCGGAAATCGCTCACGACGGCGCAACCCACCTCCGCCGCCAGGAGCGCCGGATCGAGCCATTGGATGGTGTTGGGCGGCTGGTGATAAAGCGTCTGCCCATGGGCGGCGACCGCCGTCAAATCCGCGGCGCTCAAACCCGCGGCGACCAAGGCTTCGTTGACGGCGGCGGCGTAGGACAGGGAAATGTCCCTTCCCACTTCCGCCAAGAGCGAAATCGGCGTCGCGTTGCCCAGGCGAATCGTGGCGATGGCGTCGCGAAGCGCGCTGGGAAAGGGCCGGCCATGCCACTTGAGCAGCGTGGCGGACATCTCCAGTCCGCGTCCGGCGATGCGAACCAGCGCGACATCCACGCCATCGGCGCTGGTTCCGCTCATGGCGCCGGCAAGGATCCGTGCGGTTTGGGTTGTCGGCGCCATAAGCCGGCCTCTGTTCTTCGCAAAGTTTGCCGGGATTCTCACTGTTTCACGGCCCAGGGGCAATCCTGCTATTTTGCGGCGATTCACAATCCCGCGCGGCACGGTGTATAATTAAAGGCTGCAATTGGGGCTTGGATCTCGGTAGTCCTGTTTGTCAGGAGGCTTTATTTATGGCCGAACAAGAAAAGAACTCGACAGAGACGGCTCCCGCTTCCGCCGATTCCAGCGGCACGGCCGTCGCCAAGCCGAAGGCAAAAACGAAACACAAGCCCGCTGCGGTGAAGCAGCCGCCGACGCAGCTTCCGATGTGGAAGGTCCTGCTTCACAACGACGAGAGAAACGACATGGTTTTCGTGGTGATGACCATCGTGGAACTCACCCCGCTATCCCAGCACGACGCCAAGGAACGGATGCTCGAAGCCCACAAGAACGGGGTGGCTCTGCTTCTGACGACGCACAAGGAATTGGCCGAACTGTATAAGGATCAATTCCACTCCAAGGGCCTGAGCGTGACGATCGAGCCGGAGAGATAGTCAGTCAAATTCGCAATCCTTCTTGATGGCCGACTTCAGCCGCCGCAAATACTCCTGGGCGGAAATATCGATGCATCCGAATTGGCGGAGATGGGGCGTCGTTGCCTGCGTGTCCAACAGTTCAAATCCGCGCTTGCGCAGACGATTGACAAGATGCACCAGCGCCACCTTGCTGGCGTCGCGAACGCGATGGAACATGCTCTCGCCGAAAAATGCCGCACCCAGACTCACGCCATACAGCCCCCCGACAAGCTGGTCCTCCTTCCACGCTTCGACGCTGTGCGCCATGCCGATCTTATGAAGGCGAACGTAGGCGGCAATGAGCGGCTCATTGATCCACGTGCCGCCGGTTCGCTTCTCCTGGCAACCGCGCATGGTCGCCTCAAAGTCGTGATTGATGCGGATTTCAAAGCCGCCCTCGGCCGGGGATCTCCTCATCAGGGCCCGCAACGTTCCGGGAAGGTGAAATGATTCCAGAGGAATGATCCCGCGTGGATCGGCCGTGAACCATTGAATGATCCCGTTGCGATTGGCCATCGGAAACAGGCCTTTGGCGTAGGCGCTCATCAGCGTGCGAGGATCGAGCGGCACCGACTCGGGCATGATTTATGCAAATATATCGTCAACCGTGGTTTGTCACTTGTCATTTGTCACTTGTCGTTTGTCACGAGGCTGGCGTGCTGGTTACCACAAGCTCATCTGCATTGGGTCGGGCTTGCGAAATGAGGCGGTTGAGAGCGATGGGAAATGACCCGTGATCCCCGCCTTTCGCTTGGCCAACTCGAACATGCTTTTGAGCTGGTCGGCCCAGACTCCGGTGGGGCGAAAACGCGAGGCGAAATCGGGATCGTTCAGCTTTCCCTGCCGCATCGCGCGAATGCGATTCAAGATCTTGCTCTTGCGCTGGGGAAAATGAAGGTCCAGCCAATTCTGAAATAAATCTTTCACCGCGAATGGCAGTCGCAGCGCTTGGTAGCCGGCGAATGTGGCTCCCGCCTGCGCCGCCGCGGCCAAGATCGCGGGAATCTCCTGGTCGGTCAGGCCTGGAATCACCGGGGCCGTCATCACGCCCACTGGGATTCCCGCTTCGGCGATCAACTGGATCGCATCCAAACGCCGAGCCGGCGAGCCGGCGCGCGGCTCCATCTTCATGGCAAGCTCCCCGTCCAGCGTGGTGATGGAAATGAGCACCGCCGCCGCCTGTTTTGCCGCAAGGATTCTCAGAACATCGATGTCGCGGGTGACGAGATGGCTCTTGGTGAGCACGGATACGGGGTTGGCGAACTCCGCCAGCACTTCCAGACATCGTCGGGTGAGCTTCAGCCTGCGTTCGATCGGCTGATAGCAATCCGTCACGCCGGACAACTGCAATACCATCGGCTTCCACTTGGGGCGGGCCAGTTCCGCCCGCAGCAGTTCCGGCGCGTTCCGCTTCACCATGATCTTCGATTCGAAATCCAACCCCGCGGAGAAGCCGAGATATTCATGCGTCGGCCTGGCGAAGCAATAGATGCATCCGTGCTCGCAGCCGCGATACGGATTGATGCTGGCGTCGAAGGGGACATTGGGAGAGTCGTTGGTGGCGATGATCTTGCGCGTGGTGTCGGAAAAGAAAGCGGTCCTGGGGCCGGGATCGTCGCCGTCGGGCGATTGGGGATCGGGCAAGACATGGAGTTGAACGAACCGGTTCTTGGGGTTTTCCACGGCTCCGCGGCCACGGGGGATGGTGGGGTTTGGGCGCAGGGGCATGGCGTATTTTAGGCCTTGGCCCCCGGTGAATCACCGGGGGTTAAATGGGTGGGTCGGGGGCTTTGCGCGCGATTGGGGCGTTTTTTATTCTCTTCGCCAGGCGGTCCCATCGGGGCGATCTTCCAGCGCGATGCCGATTTTTTTCAGGCCATCCCGCACCGCATCGGAGAGGGCAAATTGCTTGGCCTTTCGCGCGTCGCTACGGAGTTGGATGATCAGAGCCATCAGTTGTTCCACGGTCCCGGGCTCCTTGGCGCGCAAGCCCGGGAGGTCCGGGCGAAACAGGCCCAGAATCTGTCCCAGTCGGCGGAGCGTCTGCGCCGCGGCGGCGGCGGCTTGTATCACGTCGGCATGGCGGGTGGTCTCGGCGCGGGTCTGTTCCAGGAGGCTGTTGACGGTGCCGGCGATCTCGTGCAGGACGGCGATGGCGCCGGCGGTGTTGAAGTCGTCGTCCATCATTTCCAGGAAACGCATCTTGTCGGAGATCACCTGCCTGGCAAAGCCGCCGACCTCGGATTCGAGCAGGCGCGCGGCGATCTGATCCATGTCCGGGGCATTGTCCGCCAGCGGCGTGCCGGTTAAACGCTCGACGCGTTCGGTGAGGCGCTGGAAGACCGCCAGCCCTTTGCGGGAATTGCTCAGCACCTCATCGGTGAATTCGATGGGCCGCCGATAATGGGTCGCCAGCAGCATATATCGGAGCAATTCGGGGCCCCAGGTATCGAGAAGTTCGCGGGCGGAGATGACGTTCCCGAGGCTGCCGCTCATCTTTTCGTCGGCCCATTGCCCGCTGGGCAGCTTGGTCTTGATGCGGGTCAGTCCGTTGTGGAGCCAGAATTTGGCGAAGGGCTTTCCGGTGGCGGATTCGGATTGCGCCAACTCGTTTTCGTGATGGGGGAACATGAGATCCATTCCCCCGCCGTGGATGTCAAAGGATTCGCCGAGGTATTTGATGCTCATGGCGGAGCATTCGATATGCCATCCGGGGCGGCCCTTGCCCCAGGGCGAATTCCATGCCGGCTCGCCGGGCTTGGCGCTTTTCCAGACGGCGAAGTCGGCGGGGTTCCGTTTCCCCTGGCCTTCGAGGGCCCGGGTGCCGCTGGCCTGCTCCTCCACCTTGCGGTTGGAGAGCTTGCCATAGTCGCTGTCCTTGGCGACATCAAACCAGACGTTACCCCCCACCTCATAAGCGAATCCACCGGAGATCAGCTTCTGACACATCTCGATGATGTCAGCCATATGCTCCGAGGCCTTGGGAAAGCGGTCGATCGAATCGATCCCGAAGCGATGGAGGCAATCGAGATACTCCGCGGTGCATTTTTCGGACAATTCCTGGACGGTGACCTTTTGCCTGGCGGCGGCTTCGATGATTTTGTCATCCACATCGGTGATGTTGACGATCCAGGTGACCTCATAGCCTTTGAATATGAGATATCGCTTGATGGCGTCGAAGACGACGGGCCCCACCATGTGACCGATATGGGCCGGCTTGTAAACCGTCGGCCCGCAAAGATACATCCCCACTTTGCCGGGCCGAATCGAGGCGAACAACTGCTTTTCACGTGTCAGGGTGTCGTAAACGCGTAGGGTCATGGCTTTGTCCGATCCGTTGTCCCCTCCGACTTGCGCGCCAGCAATACGACGGCATGCGCCGCGATGGCCTCGCCGCGACCCACCGCATCACATCCCTCGTTGGTGCCGGCCTTGAGGTTCACGGGGCAGCGAAGCATTTCAGAGAGCGATTCCACCATCTTCGATTTGTAGGCCTTTAGCCTGGGGCGCTCGGCCAGAATCGTCACGTCCACATTCACGGGGGCGAATCCCAGGCTGACGACTCGCTGCATCGCCCCATCGACAAATATCCTGCTGGCGGCGTTTTTCCAGCGGGGATCGGTGTTGGGAAACATTTCGCCGATGTCGCCCAGGCCGACGGCTCCCAGAAGCGCATCGACCAGCGCGTGCAGCACCACGTCCCCATCCGAATGGGCTAGCGGCGAAATTCCGTCGGCCACTTCGACGCCAGCGAGGAGCAGTTTGCCTTTCAATTGCAACCGATGGATATCGTAGCCATGGCCGATTCGGAAATCATTTGGGTTCTGTGACATCACAAACCGTATTCCCGGATCTTGCGATACAAGGTCCGCTCGCCGATTCGAAGTATCTTAGCAGCCTGCTCGCGGTTGCCATCGACCATTTTCAAGGTATTTCGGATGAGTTCCTTTTCGGCCTGTTCGATGCTGATGCCGACGAGGTTGTCCATTCCGGCGAGATGTTCTGCGGCGGCGCCGGCGGGCTGAATTTCCGGCGGCAGCGTATCCGGGCCGAGGATTTTTCCCGAGGAGAGAACCACCATGTTCTCGATGGCGGTGCGAAGCTGGCGCACGTTGCCGGGCCAACTGAAGGACATCAGCATCTGCTGCGCCGGCGGCGCGATCCCATCCAGGTCCTTCTGATATTTCTCCGCGAATTCCTTGAGGAAATAATGAATCAGGAGGGGAATATCCTCGCGGCGCTCCCGCAGCGGCGGGAGGGTGAGGGTGACGCCCTTGATTCGGAAAAACAAATCCTCGCGGAATTGCTTCTCCGCCACCATCTCCTCCAATTTGCGGTTCGTGGCGCTGATCAGACGGACATCCACCTGGATCGGCTCATTGCTCCCCATGCGAACGACCTCGCCGTTTTCCAGGACGCGGAGCAATTTGGCCTGCATAACGGCGGGCATGTCGCCGATCTCATCCATGAACAGGGTACCGCCGTCGGCGTGCTCGAAGCGACCCTCGCGATCGGCCTGGGCCCCGGTGAAGGCGCCCCTGACGTGGCCGAAGAGTTCGTCTTCCAGAATGCTTTCGCTCAGGCCGGCGCAATTCAAAGCGACCAAACGGTGCTTGTGGCGGCGGCTGCCGGAATGAATCGCGCGGGCGATCAGCTCCTTGCCGGTGCCGCTTTCGCCCATGATCAGGATGGGAATGTCGCTGGAGGCCACCTGCCGCGCCGTCGCCAAAACCCGCTGCATCCCCCCGCTTTTGCCGATGATTCCCTCGAAACCGCTTTGCTCGTCGAGCTGGCCCTGGAGGACCTGGTTCTGCTTTTGCAAAGCGGCCCGCTCCGCCGCTCGATTCACCTGGGCCCGGAAATGATTCAAATCCAGCGGTTTTTCAATGAACCCGTAGGCTCCATCGTTCATCGCCTGCACGGCCAGGGGAATATCTCCGTGGGCCGAAACCAGAATCACCTGCGGCGGCGGAGTGAGCGTCTTGGCTTTTTTGAGCACCTCCAACCCGTCGCGTTTTCCCTCCATCACCAGGTCGGTGACGACCACGTCATAGCTTTTTTGGCGCAAGCGAGCTTCGGCATCGGCGAGGTTGTAGACCACGTCACAGCGATGCCCCTGGCGTTGCAGGGCTTCGCACATGACCTGGGCATGGTCCTTTTCGTCATCGACAACGAGGACCGTCGCTTTGGAGATTTGTTCTTCCGACATAGGCTGCGGCATTTTACTCGCCGCCACAGCCCGCGGCGACGGTCTGAGCGGATTCATCCCACAACCAGCGGCAGCCGCACCCTGAAATCGGAACCCTTGCCCAGCTCACTGTGGACGGTGAGCTGGCCGTCATGTTCCTGGATGATTCGCTGGGACATCGCCAAACCAAGCCCCGTGCCCCCTGTTTTGGTCGAATAATAGGCAAGGAATATCTTGTCCAACTCATCGGCCGGGATGCCGCTGCCGGTGTCGATGACATCGATAACGGCGTTGGGGCCCTCGGCGGATGCGGAGAGGATCAACTCCCCGCCTGCGGGCATCGCCTGTAGGGCGTTGATCATGAGATTGAGAATAGTCTGCTTGATCAGCCGCGGATCGATGCGGCTGAGCAAGGGCCCGGCATGCGGCTTGAAGCGAAGCTGGACGTGATTCAATTGGGCCTGCGGGGCGAAGAAATCGACCAGTTCCTCGAGCAGGACATTCAAATCCACCTCTTTGCGCCGCAGTTCGATCTTTCCGGCAAAGCGCAGGAAATCGTCCAGGATTTCCCGCAAGCGGGACGCCTCGCAGCTCACCGTGTTCAGACGGGCGCGAAACCTGCTATACGCGGAATCGGCTGGATCGAGGTCTTCCTGGAGGAGTTGAAGGTTGAGCAGAACAGTGGAGAGGGGGTTTTTGATTTCGTGGGCGAGTCCGCCGGCGAGGGTTCCGAGTTCGGCGAGGCGCTGAACGGATCGCCAACTGGCCCTGCGTCGTCGGGTGGCGGCGCGAATGCGCGACAGCGTTCGGCGCATCCGCCGCCGATACCGCTTGAGGCGCAGCAGAACCGCCGCGGCAAGGCCCGCTGACACCAGCAAGCCGCCCAATAAGCCGACCAAAAGGCCTGGCAGGAAATGATTCATGAGCCGAGGCGGCTACTGTACCGCCGCGGGGCTCAATTTTTAACCATCACCCGTTCGCCGAGCCGTTTGACGGTCTGAGCAGACAAACCCTTGGAGCCGGAGACTTGCTCGAATTCGACCTGCTCCCCGTCCTTCAGGGACCGAAAGCCTTCGCCTTCGATGCTGCTGAAATGAACAAAAACGTCGGTTCCTTCCGGATTCAGGATAAATCCAAATCCCTTCTTCGAATCGAACCACTTGACGGTTCCAACAGTCATGACCGTCCTCCCAAACAAAAGCGACGAAGTTGTCCGGAGCTGAAGATGTGTGCCCCCAACCTCGCCGGAGACCAAAGAAATGAAACAACCGAGGCGACAGGACGAACACCAAGCCGCCCCACGAAATCGCTTATATTACAAAATTGCCGACTCGACATGTGCACCCAATCATTTTTGCGAAGTGATGCACTGACGCGGGTCAGTATAACCGGGGCGGTTGGATTTGCAATATTTTTTTGCGGCTATTTGCTTGGATTGATCAATCAACGGACTCAAGGCCCGACCGATGTGAATTTCCCCGCGGCATATTCCCTTGCCAATTCAAGGTAATGAGCCGTCAGCCATTGCATGTATTGCAACTCTTCTTCCTTGACGGGGCGGATGATCTTAGCGGGTACGCCCATGACCACCATTCGGTCCGGCACGACGAGATCGGGCGGGATGACCGCCCCGGCGGCAATCAGGCACTCTTTGCCGACGACCGATCGGCTCAGAAGCATCGCCCCCATGCCGACGAGCGATCCGCGTCCCACGTGCTTGCCGTGGACGATCGCCGAGTGCCCGATGGTCACGGAATCTTCAATGATGTTGGGAATCCCGCTATCGCAATGAATGACGGCGTTGTCCTGAACATTGACGCGTTTTCCGATCACGACCGGCGCGACATCGCCGCGGATGACCGCGCCAAACCAGATGCTGCTGTCGGGGCCGATGGAGACGTCGCCGACGATCGTGCAGTTTTCCGGACGCAAAAATCCGGGTTCGACCCGAACGAAACGGACCATCTCGGCAACTTAATCGATTTTTCGCGCCGCGTGGAGTTGAAACTTAAACGATCTTCGCCTGATCGGAAACAGAAACGGACGGGAAAGGAAACCGGGGCAGCTGCCGTCCCGATTCCATTCCCCGGGTGCAACGCGGAGCGGGTGGTAACTGGGGAAAAGCAATTGTCCTTTCACTGTATGGGCCTGAAAAGATACCGGTGGTTGTGTGAAATCTCATCCGGCGGAGTGAAAAGGTCGGGATTCGGCGCCCCGGTGGCCTTTGAGAAATAAGGGTCCAGTGCCTTGGCCTGTTTCAAGAGTTCATCCGCCTGTTGCTTGTGACCCGAATGGAGTTTGTACTTGTATTGCACTCCCAGCGCGTACGCCCGCATCGGCAGCACCGGGTTGGAATCCAGATATCGGGTCACCGCCGCATCACCGGAGGCAACCGCCTTGCGAAACAATTCAGACCCGTTACCTGCCCGCATCGCCGACCAAGTGTGATAGATGCTGAGATCCAGGAAGAGCAGCGCCTTCTCCGGGTTGATTTTGATCGCCTTCTCAAAACAGGCCACCGCGTCATCAACCTTGTCCGCTCTTAAATATGCCTTTCCCAATTCTTCAAGCACATCGGCGTCTCCTTCATGTTGCTTCAGGACGTTTTGCCAGTAATCAACGTTGTTTGCTTCTTCCGGGATCAAAATTGACCTGGCTTTTGCGCCAAAAACCGCGTCCATTGCTTCCAACTGCCTGGCGTACTTCTCAGCCTTTGATTTGTCGCCACCCTGGTCCTGGGGAAGCGTTGCATAAATTTCGACCAGGTAGAGCATGGCCTGGCGATAATCCGGCTTGAGTTTCAGCGCCGATTCAAAAGCGCCGCACAACCTGGCGACCTTTTCCCGGGTGTCAGGCCGGCCTTGCATCCAAGAGGGATAGGCTTGAAGCAAGGCAATGTGTCCGTCAAAAAACGGGTATATCACGTTGTTGGGATCATCTTCTTGGGCCCTGGCCATAGACTGCTGCGCCTCTGCCAATCTTTCCTGCATCTTTTGCGGGTTTCCCAACGCCATATGGACCAGGGTTCTGGCCAGTTCATAATGTGCCGCCGCGTTGCGCGGATCTTCACGGATGGCCTGTTCCAGCATCGCTCTGGCGTCATCCACCCTCCCCTGCATCCTTAACGTGTAGGCATCCACTGCGACCTTCATGGATTGCGTCTCTCCCTGCCCGGCCGCGGCGGCAACAAACCAACCCGGCGCCAAAGCCGCCCACAGTACCAACCCGGCAGCGATTCGCTTAATGACATGGATATTCATGTTTGTTTCCTTTCAACCAGGATCAGCCCCCAGGATCAACCCCACGATGAACAGGCCGGTCTTGCGGTTCTTTTCCGAATCCAGCAACTTCCGCGCTGCCAGCAGCAACCCCTTCGCCGCCACAGCGGAAATACCCGATCCGATCATGTGATACGATTGCTGGAATGAACCGGGATTTTCCATTTGACCGCCGCCGCATGACCGCCGTGATGTGGTGGGCGAAATTATACCGCGCCTCGAAGTGCGGCTCCACCACGTAGGTTGGTGACGATGATGCCGACGCGGGGCAAATCGCCCTATTGCCGCTCGACTTTGGCTACGACGCGGCGAAAGCGGAAACGCTGGATGTCACCTTAGACAAAAAACCGCAGGATAGCCATCCCGCGGTTTGATGCCTGTTGCCACGATCAAATTTCAGGATATGGAATGACCCGCGCGTTGCCTGAAGCGCGATCGCAAATAACCCGCGATGCCCATGCTCGCCAGCATCAGCAAGGTGATCGGCGCGGCCGGGGGCAGCGGAACGGCCCGCGCAGTCGAAGGTGGATTGCCTACGCCGTTCGACAGCGTCGGCGAATTGCCGCTCGTCGTAAGAGACAGGCTGTAATTCACAAAGTTGGCGCTTTGGTCATTGCTGATCGCCTGGGCATCCAGCGTCAGCTTATACACGCCGGCCGCCAGCGTGCCTTGGGTCTGGAAGTTGACCAAATTCACTGTGGTAATCGGCGCGAACAGGTTATTGCCGGAAGCGTCGGTCAATTGAATGGCCGCTGATGTATTGCCCGGCAGGGCCAGGTCGGTGGAGCCGTTGAGATTCGCCGTGAAGGCGTATGCCTGCGACTGTGCAGCGTCGAAGGTGATATGAAGAGCCGTGGTGGCCGACGAAATGGCCGGGCCGATGCCGGTGCCGAGATTGGAATCCGCGCGCACGTAACCGCCGGCATCGATTTGGTTGACGTTCAGGGAAGATTGCTGAACCGCCGACGCCGTGGCCAGCGGGCTGCCGGGACCGAGCGTTGACGTCACGCCGGCGTTGCCGTTGAAAACACCCATCCCGTTGGCTTGTTGCGATTGGCTTTGCTGGTCGGTTATCGGCGCCGTATTCGTTCCCCCGCGCGAAAATCCCGACGCCGTTGAATTGGCCGATACCGACCGATCCTGCGTCTCATAGGTGATAGGGACCGAGCTTCCGTAAGCGGAGGAAATGCACCCCCAGGCCAATCCGCCCGCGACAACCATCAATCCCAGTTTCCGAAATCGCATTGAGCAACTCCCTTTCACCCTTGGGCGGCGAGGCCATTTATTTTCGGCCGGAGGGTTGGTTTTTCGTGATGGACCGATAATGCGCTTGTCGTTGCAAGCCTTGGCCCGGTAATCTAAAGCGTGTGCGATGGATCGTCGGGGACATTCACGGCATGTCCGGGCCACTCAAGGGGCTGGTCGAGTCCGTCGCCAAGACCGACCCGTCGCCGCAGTGGATCTTCGTCGGGGACTACGTCAACCGGGGTCCGGATTCCCGCGGGGTCATCGAATTCCTGCTTAAGCTACCCAATGCCCGCTTTTGCCGCGGAAATCACGACGACATTTTCGACGTTATTGTCAACGGTCAAAGTTACGTCGATCAACTCACGCACAACAATCGCTGGGCGGCTTACAAGTGGTTCATGGAACACGGTCTTCGCGACACGCTCGCCAGTTACGGCGCCGATGATGCCGCGATGCGCGGCGTACTGGATCATCCCACGGCTTCCGGGCTCGAAGGCCTGATCGCGGGCGTCGGGCAGGCCCATCGGCAATTCATCCGCAATCTCCTGCCGGTGATCGAGGAACCCGACCTGTTCATCGTTCACGCCCGGTGGGATCCGGCGATGCCCGATGAAGACCCCAGCCCGACGACTTTTCTGGACGTGGATCGCAATCTCCGCAAAACCGCCACCTGGGGACGCTTTGCCCCGGCCGAAGTCGATCAGCCGAAAACCTGGCGGCGAACCGGGTTCTTCGGCCATACCCCGGTTGACTATTACGGCGCGCGCGGCGGGTACAGCGCGCATGGGGGCGGGAAACTGGTGCCGGTGATCGGCGAGAAAATGGTCCTGCTCGACACCGCCGCGGCGCTCAGTCCGGTGGGACGACTGACGGCCTACTGTCCCGAAACCTCCAGCTACCTTCAGGTGGATCGGCAAGGCCACCTGGTTTGAAGCGCGGAGTTTTCGCCCATGACGGCTCCCATCGTTGCGAATCTCCGCCCCCATCGGCTGAAGCTGGCGCTGCTGTCCCCGCAAATTGCGCCCAACACCGGCAACATCGCCCGCGCCTGCGTCGCGACCGGAACGGAGCTGCACTTGGTCCGCCCCCTCGGCTTCGTCCTCAGCGACAAAGACCTTCGCCGCAGCGCCATGGATTACTGGCCTCGGCTGCGGCTGAGGGTTCACGACGATTCCAACGCTTTCTTCGGCGCCGCTCGCCGGGACGCCGGGACGCTCTGGTTCTTTTCCAGCACCGGCTGCCGATCGTTGTGGCAGACCGAATTCACCGACGGCGACTGGTTGGTCTTCGGCAGCGAAACCTCGGGCATCGCCCCGGCCATCCTGGCAGAGCATCCGGACCGGATCGTGCGCATCCCGCAATTGCCGGCCGAACGCTGCCTCAACCTCTCCGCCGCCGCCAGCATCGCATTGTTTGAAGCCCTTCGGCAGATTCAATCGGATACAATGTCCCCTTGATTCGCGCCGGAGTGCGCGATCACGATCAAAGTTTGGAATGAGGTAAACAATGAAACTCGCATTGAAGGAAAAACGTTGCAAGGCTTGCAAACCCGGAACCCCGGCCCTGTCCGATGCCGAAGTCAAGCTGCTTCTGCCGGAGGTCTCCGGGTGGGAATTGCAGGGCGGCCAAATCTCCAAGACCCACCGATTCAATGATTACCACCGGACGATGGCATTCGTGAATGCCGTCGCGTGGCTGGCGCACCGGGAAAACCACCATCCCGACATGGAAGTCGGCTACAACCGCTGCGTGGTCCGATACAGCACCCATGCCGTCAAAGGGCTGTCTGAAAATGATTTTATCTGCGCCGCGAAAGTCGATGCGCTGATGGAATGACGTGGCCGACTCCGCCGCGACAATAGAGCCGCCCCATGCCAATGCCCGCCCTGTTTTTGGTCCTCGCGACGTTGCTGCCGCTGGCGGCGTTCGGGCTATTGCTGACCATCGGCAAGCGAATGGGCGACCCGCTGGCCGGCTGGGTGGCCACCGCTTTTGCCGCGGGAAGCTTCGCCTTCAGCATGGCCGGGATGATCGCCTGGTATGAAGGCGGCCAACTGGCCGGCACGACCTGGGGCCCCGGCGACAAGCCCATTGAACTGACTTACAAATGGCTTCCGCTCGGCCCGGCCATCAGTCCCGATCACCCCGGCTTTTTCGATCTGAACCTCCATGTCGACACGCTGACCGTCGCCATGTTCAACACGATCACCCTGGTCGTGGCGCTGGGGCACGCCTTCAGCGCCCGCTACATGCGCAACGACAAACGCTTCGCCCGATTTTTTGTTTATTTACAATTATCTTATTTTTCGATGCTCGCATTTGTTCTGGGCGCGAACCTTCTGGAAATCCTCGTCTTCTGGTACCTGATCGCGTTGTCCGGATACCTGCTGCTTACGCGGCTGGACGATCGCCCGAGCGGTCGGTTCGCAATCGCGTCGTTCATCGTCAAACGCATCGGGGACGCCGGCTTCTTGGTAGGCATGGGAATCCTCCTGCATGGCCTGGGCAATGCCACGGTCCTGCAAATGGACCGCTGGCTCTGGCCGGCGACGGGCGCGGCGATCCATCTGCCCAGCGGCGCGTGGATCTCCGGAAAAACCCTGAGCGTGGTGGGGATCGCGCTGTTCTGCGGGGCCGCGTGCAGGTCGGCTTTGTTCCCGCTGCATTTCTGGCTTCCCGCCGCCAGGGGCGCCCCGATCCCCGCCGCCGCGTTTGTCCAATCCGTGACCCTCACCGCCGCGGGCCTTTATCTCATCGGCCGCTTTTTTCCGATCCTCACCCCCACGGCCAAACTCAGCATCGCCACGATCGGGCTGCTCAGCCTCGTGGTCGGCGCCCTGCTGGCGCTGATCCAACGCGACCTTGGCCGAGTCCTGGCTTACAGCACCGTCTCCCAATTCGGGCTGATGTTCATGGCGATTGGGATCGGAAGCTGGGTGGGCGGATTGTTTCATCTCCTCACGCACGCGTTTTTCAAATCGCTGCTTGTTCTGGCCGCCGGCAGCGTCATCCATGCCGCCCACGGCGAGCAAGACCTGAACCAATTCGGCGGCCTCATGCGGAAAATGCCGCTGGCCGGCGTCACGTTCGCCATCGGCCTGCTGGCCATGGCCGGCGCGCCTTTCACTTGCGGCTATTACAGCAATCAGACGATCCTCATCCACGCCGGCGCTCTCGCCTCGTTCCATGCGATGAATCAGCCGCTTTACCGGCTCTTTTTCATCATCCCCGCGGCGGTGTCGGGCCTTACCGCTTTGTACATGACCCGGTGTTGGATGCTTTTGTTCTGGGGCAGGCCGCGGAATCGGCAGCTTCACGTCACGGCCCGCGAACGAACCGGATTCTGGTTCCCCTTGTTTGGCCTGGCCGTGGTAAGCCTCATCGGCGGCAGCCGTTTGCTGGATATCAAGCAATCCATCACTCAGGGGATGATCGAAACCGACAACTACTGCAATTCCGTCCGCGATCCCGCCGCCGGGCAGTTCGCGGCCTTCGCGCCCGCCTGGACGAATTCGGCGGAACAGGCCTCCAATAACACCCCATCAGTTGAAGACAGCGGCGAGCGGCTCTTCAATCGATATGCGACTTGGCCGTTTGGCGTTGGAATCGTGCTGGGGTTTGTTTTTTATTGTCGCAGATCGCCGATCAAAGCAACGTGATGTCTTCACCGCGATTCATGCCGCGTTCTTGGATTGTTCCCCCACCGCAGACCTGAGTTCCTCAACGCGCCCGGCCAAGTTGTCCGTCGTTTGTCGCGCGGCCCGGATCGGCTCCAGCAAATCGTCAATCCACGCCAGCGTCCGCGTCGTCAGATTCAGGGAATCATCCGCATACTCCGCGCTCCGCCATCGCATCAGCAGCTTGTCCACGCGCCGCCGCGTTCCCCAGCGCAAGAGCGACCAGATGAGCAGATACCAGATGATCAAAAACACCGTGGTTTTCAGCAGGGATTCCGCGCTGATGACCTGGACCGCCAAAATCGCGACGTCGCGCACCGTGCCAAATGCTGAATGTGAAGCGAGGATCATTTGCAGCACGGGCTGGATGAATGGGAACCAGAGCAGCGCTCCGATGGTCAGCAGGCCGCGAATCAGCGGAGCGATGATTCCGGATTTCCCCGACAGCCGCGACAGGACGATTTGCCGTTGCCGCTGAATCGTCTCAACTAATTCCTGGCGAAGCCGGGCCTCGGCTATTTCCGCAACCATCGGCTCCCAGAGCTTGCGGTGCGCGTACAACCCGGCAACGGCCGGGTCGGTCTGATAGAGCTGCCCGAAGGCGGATTGCACAAGGTTGGCCATCGATCCGGCGGGGATTTTGATATGTGCATCGACCAGCGCTTCGGCCCCGCCGAAGAACGATCCGGCCGCGGCGTTTTCGCGGATCAGGATCCGCAGCGGCGACAGCAGCGAATGCAGCAGATTGACGATCGGCCAGCGCGCCACCCGGCGGGCGAAGACGTCATCGGTCATCACCATGCGATAGGCCGGATTGTCGAGAACTGCCGGAACGGTCATTTCGACCAGCGGCACGCCGAGGCGCTGCGAGAGCAACTCCGCCGCCTCGTCGTCGAGGCGGGCGAGCCGCTGTGCCCTGCCGGGCAAATCCCGCTCCAGCAGCCAGGACAGCAGCGTGCCCTGCCGCCGCCGGGCGGCCAGATCGCGCGATTCCGCCAGCAATTCCGCCGTTTTCTCGCGCGACAGCAGCCGCGATAATTCCGGAAGATCAAACGCATTCGGCCGCCTGGCCGAAATCAAAAACACCCGCGGCGGCGAGTCGAGCGACAGAACCCGCGCGATCCGCCGGGCGTAATCTTCGCCAAGGTCCCGGGCCGGACCATCGGCGGGGAGCTGATCGGCCTTGTTCAGGCAGAACAGAAAATTTTTCGGATCGTTTCCCGCGGCCACCTTCGCCAGGAGATTTTGCGGCTGAACGTCGGCGTATTTTTCGACGCTCTGAATCCAGATGGGAAAGAGCATGTGCCGCAGCATCCGCCGGGTCAGCTCGACGTGGGACGTGAATCGGCTGTCGATGTCGGGCAGATCAAGCAGCACCTGCCCGCCCAGCCTGGACTGGTCATGCGGCACGATGCGGAATTTCCCGGGGGCTCGGCGGCCGAGCAATTCCTCCGCCTCGGCCTGGCGCGAGCGATGCACGTACGCCACGACCATTTCCGTCCCCGGCCCATGCGATGTTTCATCGGTGATCGGCGAGCCGACCAGGGCATTGACCAGCGCGCTTTTGCCGACCTCCTTGCCGCCGATCAAGCCAACGAGGTAAATCCCCTCCCCCGCGTCCTGGAGCACCGGGGCATCGGGATCCAGCATTTCGGGCGCGGCCGATCCGGTCAGTTCCATCGTTTCACGGACAAGTTGTTCGACTTGCGAACCGGTCATAGCGATTCCTGTAAATCATTGGCCATCGATTCAATCGCGTCGATCTCGCTGAGGCGGGGCGCCCGCGATTCGATCCATTCGATGCTCTGGCGAATCTGTTGGCGGACCAGCTTCTCGAAGCGCAGGGCGATGGCGCGATTGGCTTGCCGGGTGCGGGCGGCGACCTCGTTGCTCAGTTTTTCAGTGAGCCAGGTCGCCAGCGAGTATCCGCCGAGGATCATCAGGTCCACATGCCCGAAGATGGCATGATGTGCCGCCACGATGATCGCGAGGAGATAGGGCGCGGCCTCGGTCCACTGCGTCAGTTTTTCGCCGCCGGGCAGATGCCGGAGCAGCTTCAGCAGCAAAGCCGTATCGCGCGGCGTGGCGTTCCAGCGTTTTTGCAGCCAGTCGTGCAATTCCTTCAATTCCTCATCGGCGATCTTCCCCGCGTCGGATGGATCGATTTTCGATTGGGCGTACGGGTCAGAGGGATCGCTCAGCCATCGGGGCCCCGAAGGGACTGAAGCGACGGCATCATCGATCCGGCTCTGGATGATCGCGAATTGGTCCGCCAGCGTCGCGTGAAAATCGGGCAACTGGCGCTGGGTCAACCGCGCATCCTCGGGCGAAGGCGACTTGAGATTCACGCGCCCGCTCATCACCAGTTCCCAGGCCGTTCTCGGCAAGCGCACGAGGATGCCCGGCACCTGCCGCACGCGGTCGAGAATCCGGCCCGGGCCTATGAGGTACAGGACGCTCCGCTGTTGCAAGCGGCGTTGCAATTGCTCGGTAATGGGATTCACATCCACTCCCGGAGCGGGTGTTTCCATCGCCCGTAGCGAGGCGACGGCCGCATCGACATCCCGCCGCCGGCTGCGCAGCGGGCCGGTGATCTGATCGCGCAGTCGCCCCAGCACATCGGCGATTCGCACGGCCATGCCGGAATCGCGCCGAGTTTCTTGCGGCGGCTGGAGCGACGAGATCGCTTGCGCCAATGAGGAGAGATTGGATTGCGCCGGCGGCTCATAGGCCGCGTCGTCGCGTGCCACGGCGAAAACGCCGGCGTCTTGCTGATCCGCCGAAACGAGTTGCCGGTAATCTTCCAGCATTTCCGCGCCCTCGCATTTGTTCATCACGAAAAGGGCCGGAACGGCGTAACGCCGCGCGAGGCGATAATACGGCAACAGCTCCGTCATCTGATATTTTTCCGGAGAGACCAGGAAGATGATGGCCTCGGCCCAGCGAAAGGCCCGGTCGGCCTGGGCGTGATGCAGGGGCTGATCGCCATCGAGGTCCGGCGTGTCCACGAGGACGACATGTCCGAGCAGATCATGCTTGGCTTCGATCACGACGAGGGAATCGGCCTGCCCGCGCACGGGCAGCTCGCCCGGCGTCGCCAGCGTGCGCGGCAGCCCCAGCCAATTTTCAGGGACATCCGCTGATTTCGCCGCCACCGCCACCGGACCGGCCGTGTACGTTCGGCGAAAGTTGGCCGAGGTCAGATTCGCTCCCAGAAGGCGATTGACCAGGGTGCTTTTGCCGGTTCCCGTTCCCCCGAGAATGCAGACGACCATGGGCTGTAGGTACATCCGGCGCAGATGAAACATCGCCGCCGCGGCGTCGCCGCGCCAGCGGTCGATCGCCACCGAGCAGCCCGCAGCGTGGGCCGTCAGAGCGGCGACTTTCGCGTCCAGCAACTCCAGCGGTTTATCCAAAGATCGGCTGGCCATGGAGCGAGAGAGTTATATCACATCCTCGGGGTTTAGCGGCGTTGATAGTGCCCGGGCGAATGACCACGACAGCCAATATGAGGAGCCTGCTCCACTACCCGTTGGTTTCGACCCTCTGGCGCGGTACTTTTGCCGGCGTGAGAGAATGGAGCGAGCGATCAGCTTGGATCGCGCTGGCGGGTGTGATGCTGGTGGGGCTTGGCGTTCGGCTGGCGTGGGGACTGCGGCAACCCAGCGATGACGCATCCATCAACCAACTGCCCGATCAACGCGAATACCTCGATTTGGGCAACCATATTTTTGGCGCGGACGGCCTGGAGATGTCCGATCCGCGGTTCGGCCAGACGGTCTACGCATTCCGCACGCCGGGTTATCCGTTTCTGGTGGGCTGCTGCGGGGGCAATCCTGTCATCGTGCGCATCGCGCAATCGGTTTTGGATTCGATCACGGTGGGGGCGATTTTTTTTCTTGCCAGACGATGGCTCTCGCTGCGCGGCGCGGTGCTGGCCGCGGCGCTGGTGGCGCTGAATCCCTATTTGATCTTTTTCAGCGGGCTGATCCTTTCCGAAACGCTCTTCACGACAATGCTCGGCTGCGGGCTGGCGCTGCTGGTGCTGAGCGACGGTCCCTGGCCGGCGGGAGACAAGCGACTGGCGTGGCTGGGCGGGGGAGCGATTCTGGCGTTGGCGGTGTTGGTGCGGCCCGGGGCGATCCTGATCCCGGTTGTGCTGGGCTGCGGCGCGGCCCTGCTGAACCGCGATCCCCACCCGGCGCAGAAATCACGGTGGCCATTGCCGGTGGCCGCCACCATGCTTCTGCTCACGGGTTTGGTTTTGTTCCCCTGGGCGGCACGGAATCGCTGGATCGTGGGGGCGTGGGTCTGGACGAGCACCAACGATGGAATTACGCGCTACGACGGGTTCAACCCCGATGCAACCGGGGCCAGCGACCAGCGGTTCGCTCTATCGATGCCGTGGACCAGCGACATGAGCGAAGTCGCCCGCTCGCGATATTTTTCCGGATTGGCCGATGATTGGATCGCCGCCCATCCGTGGCGGGCGATGAAATTGGCGGGGATCAAGATTGCCCGCACGTGGAGTCCAATGCCTCTCAGCCGCAAATACGGCGGACAGTGGAAGTATCGCGCGGTGGGCCTGACGTTCAGCGCGGGATTCGATGTACTGGTGCTGGTGGGACTGCGGCGGGGGAACCTATCCGGACCGGCCAAACGATTTTTGCTGTTGCCGGCGGTATATTTTACCATCGCCGCCGCGTTATCGGTCGGGTCGATCCGTTATCGCATCCCGGCCGAAGGGCCGATGGCTATCGTAGCGGCCAGCGCGGTTTGCTCCAGCCGCGTCAGACCGGTGATATAGCAATCATGCTTCTGCTCAATCCCGAGCGTCTGTTCGAGAGAAGCTGGCGTCCGCGCCATCCGCTGCGGCGGCAGCACTGCGCCGCGCGGCGTTGGAGCATGGCGTCGCTGCTCTTGGTCCTCTGTCTCATCATTTTCGGCTACATCTACCTCACCGACTCCGAGCGCGTCAGGGCCATGGCCAGCTCCTATCTTTCCGACCTGCTGGGCGGAGAGGTGACGATCGGCAAGGCAAATCTCTCGATCTTCGAGGGTTTGCGTCTGGATGACGTCACCTTGCAGGTGGATCAGACCCACCGGCCCGATTCGATCATCTTTCACGCCCGGACGTTTCTGATCCGCTTTCACCCGACGCAGTTACTGGCCGGGCAGCTCGAGGCGACGCAGATCGTCGCCATCGATCCGGTCGTCCTGCTGGTGGAAGACCCGAGCACGCATCGCTGGAATTACGACCGGATGTGGCACGGCGCGGGCCCGATGGGGCGGCGGCGGGCCAACGGCGCCGGGGGTCCGCTGGTGCTTCCGCAGATCATTCTTCGCGACGCGGAAGTCGCCTACATGGAGCTGCGCGACGGCAAAACCGTCCCCATGGGCTGGTACGCCATCGGAGGCAGCCTCAATCCCAATGACGAGGAGGCTGACCGGTACGACTTCCAGTTGCAGAGCCGCGGCCGAGAGTCCATGGGCCCCAGCGCCGATGGAACGATTCGCACGCAGGGGGGCGTATCCGTGGCGCGGTTGCAGAATTTCACGTTCGGCCCCGATATCAAGACGATGCTCCTTTCCCAGCCGCGGCAATGGTGCGAATGGCATCAACTCCAGGGACGCATCGATGTGCCGGAGATGATCTACAATCCAAATCCAGGGGGCGGCGGGCCGATTTTCCGGGTGGAGCTGGATCTCAGCGACGTGGAGATGGCGCTGCATCCCGAGGAGTGGATGACCCGCGAGCAAAACCAGCGCGTGCAGGCCTTTCACCGCCTGCTGGATACGGCCCAAGGGCGGCACTGGCTTTCGCCGGCCTGGGCGCAAGTCCTGCGGCGATTGAGCACGCCCGAGCCGATCCACTTCGGACAGGTTTCCGGCAACATGGTCTTCACCGAACAGGGAATCGAGCTGAAGGACCTCAGCGGAAAGCTGGAAAGCAATTGGTTCAACGTCGACGGCAAGATCGCAGGCTATTCGCCGGATGCCCCGGCAAGGCTGACCCTTTCCTCCGTGAATGGTCACGACCTGGAACTCCCGGAGTTTTCGCCGGAGTATCTCGGCTCGCTGCCCAGGGAGGTGCAGGAGGTGATCGAGCGGCTTCATCCGAAAGGGACCTGTGGTCTGCGATTGGTGATCGAGCGAGCCGAAGCCGGGGGCAAGCCGACGGTGAGCGGACAGATCGACATCCACGACGGCGAGTTCCGCTTCAACCAGTTTCCCTTTCCGGTTTCACACGTGAATGGCCGGGTCACGATCGGCGACGACCCGATCGCGAAGATGCGCGGCTTCCGCGTGTTGAACCTTCAGGGACATGGTCCCAGTGACGGACCCAACGCCAATGCGCTGATTACGCTCAACGGATTCGTCGGCCCGCTGGATGGCGATGCCGGGGTTTGGCTTGAGGTGAATGGCTCGAATATGGTCGGCGATGCGGTTGTCCGCGGCGCGTTGTCCCCGGCCGCCAGGCGGGCGTTGAAAATGTTCGACCCCGACGGAAGCGGACAGTTGCCAAGAGGTACGGGCGATTTTTCCTGCCACATCTTCCGCCCGATCGGGCCGCACAAACACTTCAGAGTCGAAACCGACGTGAATCTTTACGACGCCGAGGCCTCGCTGGCGGCATTCCCATATCCCATCAAGCATCTGACGGCCCGGCTGGAGATTCAGGATGGCCTGCTGAAGGTGGTGAACGGCCGAATGCCGCACGGAGACTCGACGATCCATGTCGAGGGAACGGTGCGGTGGTGGGACAGGGACGTGTTGCCGACCACCCAGCCGTATGGGCCTGACCTGCGGATCACGGCGAGCAATCTCCCCATCGACGACGATCTGATCAACGCCATCCCGGAGCGGCAACGCGCGTGGGTGCAAGGGGCCGGCCTTGGGGGAAGGCTGGATATCGACGGCCATGTGTTCCCCAAGTCCGGCAACGCCCGCGGCTCGGAGGTGAACTATGTTTTCGACGCTTCGCTGCACGATGGGAAAGTTCAGCCCGACGGCGGCGAAGCGGCGATGTCCGGGTTGACGGGCCGGCTGCGGCTCACGCCTGGCCGGTTGGAGCTGGGCGAGGTGTCGGGCGTTCGCGGCGATAGCGCCGTCGCAGGGCATGCCCTGATCGATTGGGCGTCGGGTCCGCCAAAGATCGCCATCACCGCGTCGGCAAAGGAACTTCAGTTGAGCCCTTCGCTGTACCGGATGTTGCCGGAGGGCGGACGCAAGGGTTGGGACCTGGTCCATCCGCACGGGACGGTTGATGCCACGCTCGAGTTTGCCGACACGATCGGCGCGGCCCCCGACCGCCTGGAACTGCTCATTACGCCGCGCGATCTTTCGGTGACGCCGGCGTCGATTCCCTACCGGCTCGACCTGGTCCAGGGCGACGTTTTCATTTCTCCCCATCAGGTGGTCCTGCGCGATTTGAAAGCCACGCATGGCAATGCGGGCATTTCCATTTCCGGGACTGGCCAGTTGGGGGAGCATCAGGCGTGGGCCTTGAAGGTGTCGGCCCAGCAATTGACGGTGGATGACGAGCTGGTTGGCGCCGTTCCGGATTCCGTCGCGACGGTGCTGAAGGGATTGAAAGTCCGCGGCAAGGTTGACGTCGAATTATCGAAGCTGGCGTATTGGCCCACCGGTCAGGCGCAGGGAACCACGGACGGCGCGGACGTGGATTTCGCCGCCAAGATCACCATGCTCGGCACGTCGCTGGACATCGGCCTGCCCGCCACGAACGTGCGGGGTGATATCGACCTGGCCGGGCTAATGCGCGGCGGGAGGCTCCATCGCCTGGCGGGCCGATGCGGCGCCGATTCGCTGTTGCTCGCCGGCCGGGCGGGTTCCGATTTCAAGCTGACATTGGCGAAGGACTCCGACGAAGCTCTGATCCAGATCTCGCATGTGGAGGGCAAATTCGCCTCGGGCGATCTCGCCGGCGACGGGCAATATGCTTTCCCCGATGATCTTCCGAGCAAGTACGATCTGAGCCTGGTGCTGCGCGACGCCGACGTCCAGCAGCTTACCACGCCGTATGAAAAGGACCTTCGCGGCCGCCTGACGGCCTCTCTGCAATTGCGCGGGACCTGGAATGAGCCTCAAAGCCGGCGCGGGCACGGCGATGTCTCGGTCGTTGGCGAAAAGATGTACAACATCCCCGTGATGCTCGGGCTGATGCAGATCACCAACCTGGCCCTGCCGCTCAACAGCCCGTTTACGGAAATCTCAACGCGTTACTCCCTCGACGGGGAGAAGGTCGTTTTCGAGCAGATCGATCTGAAGAGCAAAGACATGACGATGTCCGGCAGCGGAGAGATGAACTTCGCTCTGAAGAGCGTCAGTCTTTGGCTGACGACCAAAAATGCCGCGCTGGTCGCGCTGCCGGTCGTCGGGCCGCTGATCGGCGGAGCGAACCAGGAATTGCTTCGGATTCACATCAAGGGCACAATCGAGGAGCCGAAGGTTACCGCCAGCACCTTCGGCACGGTGACGACCACCGTGGATCAGGTCTTTCAGAGCAACAACTAGGAGCCCTATAATGCCGCGTTTTCTTGCCTCGCCGCTCGCCATTCTCGGCGGGCTGGCATGCGTTGTCCTGGCGGGCTGCCAGGCAAAGCCCTCGCCGGCTGCCTCTCCAATCCCCTCGCCGGCTCGCATCGGATACGACAACCAATGTTTCATCATCGACGGCAAAGACACGTTTCTCTACAGCGGGTCTTTCCACTACTTCCGCTGCCCCAAGGCGCTGTGGGCCGACCGGTTCCAGAAGATGAAGGATGCCGGACTCAATTGCGTTGAAACTTATGTGGCGTGGAACTGGCATGAACAGCAGCCGCCGGCCTCTCTCGATGATTTCTCCAGGATCGACATGAGCGACCTGACGGACTGGCTGGACATGGCGATCAACCGCTTTGGCTTCTACGTGATCCTGCGGCCGGGGCCATATATTTGCGCCGAATGGGACGGGGGCGGATATCCGCAATGGCTGGCGACCAAGAAGCCCGCGGGCGCGCCGGACAACTGGCTCCGCGGCGACGATCCGGTCTACCTCGACTGGTGCAAACACTGGTATCTGGCGGCGGCCAAGGCGGCCGTTCCCTTCCAGATCACGCGCCGGCCCGCCGGACAGAGCGGCGTGATCCTTTGGCAAATCGAGAACGAATACAATTACGCCGGTTTTTCAGCGGAGGTGAAACTCCATCAGCTTCAGGCCCTGGCGCATGATTCACGAGATGCCGGCATCGACGTGCCGTTGATCACCTGCATGAGCAATGATCCCCTGTTCAGGACCGATCCGTTCCTGGTTCAGAACGTGATCGAGTGCCGCAACTCGTATCCAAAATTCGACCCCGACAGCGAGCTTCGCGACATCACGGTCCTGGAAACCTATCAGCCGGAAAAACCGAGGATGATCACCGAACTCCAGGGCGGATGGTTTTCGGAGGTCGGCGACCAACTCAGCGATCAGATGGGGTACACGCCCGAGCATCTGACGCACGTGACGCTGCTGGCGTGGGCGCACGGGTTTACGGGGACCAACTATTACATGATGTTCGGGGGAACGAATCTCGGGGACTGGGCGGCGATGGGGAAAACGACGACCTACGACTATGCCGCGCCGATCCGCGAATGGGGCGGCGTGGGAGCGAGATATTTTGCCGTGCAGGCCATGGCCAATTTCCTGAAGGAGCATGGGGCGCAACTGGCGCGTTCGTCGGAAATGGTCAGCACGATGACCGTGGATTCGGCGAACGTTTCCACTGTTCTGAGGAGGGGCAAGGATGGAAGCCGCTTCTTGTTCATCTTCAACGACCAGCAGAACGACCGCGCCAGCGGAAACCTGCATGTGACGTTGAAAGAGAGCGGCGGCGGCGAAGGCGATGTTCATTACGATCTCGATCCGTTTGACGCCAGGATTCTTTACCTGCCTCCGGGCCAGAGCGAGCCGTCCAAGGGCCGGTGGTTTCCCGAGCCTGTGGCCCCGCCGCGGCGGCCAACCCATCTCCCGGCCGACGTGACCATCGCCGAAGCGCGCCGGCAAGTGGACCCCGGCCCCGCCGCCGATTCCTGGCGCGATCTTCCCGACGGCGCCAGCGTCGAGGACGCCGGCATTTTCGACCGCCGCGACGTGTTCTACCGCTCGAGCCCATTCAGCACGACGCAGGCGCGGACGATGCTGACGGCCCAGCTTGCATGGCGGGATTCGTTCATCGCCCAATTGAACGACGCCCGCCTCGATACCCAGAAATACGGCAAGGCAACCGTCGCCGCCATCTGGCCCGCCCAATCCAGCGACAACAATCGGTTGCTCATCCTCTATGAGAACGGCGGCCGGAATAATGGCAGCGGAATCGATGACCGCTGCGGTTTGCGCAATCTGGGCGTCAGCACCCGTATCGTTCTTCCGCAGACACTGACGAATTGGAAACTCAGGCAGGAAGAAGGTGATCCGGCCGCCGACATCGCGGCTGACCTTGACGATTCCTCCTGGCCAGCGGTGAAATTCGATGGCCGGCCCGATCAGGTTGGACCCGAGACCAGCGCTGTCCTTCGAGCGGATTTTGATCTGACGCCCTTGGATCTGAAGGCGTCGCACGTTCTGGATTTCGGGTGGTTCGAGGGAGAGCGAACGGTGTATGTCAACGGACAAGAGCTGCCCAAGCAGGCCGGATCGCGCTTCGAGGTCAGTTCATTCCTCCGCCCCGGTCGCAACGCCGTCGCCGCATTCGTGAAAGCGGGAATAAGGCCCGCCGGCTTCGCCAACGGCGTCGAACTCGAGACGGGCAAAGCGCCCGACGCCCTTGCGTTGCATTGGCAGATTTCCGGCGACACCGCCGGCGGCTTGGGCAAATGGCAGGATCCCGCGCTGGACGACTCCAAATGGGAAACGGTCAAGCTGAATCCGCCCCCCGCCGCCGGCCCCGAATCGTTGGCCACCGTGCCGGTGAATCTGGTTTGGTATCGCCTTCGATTTGAGTTGCCGTCGCCGGAAGCGCATGTATGGGTCCCGTGGAAACTGCATCTCGAGGCCACTGGCAACGGATTTATTTACGTCAATGGCCATGCGCTTGGACGCTGGTGGGAGATTGGGCCGCAGAAGGATTTCTATTTGCCCGAATGCTGGCTGAATTTCGGACCCGGATCGACGAATGTTGTGACGCTAAGCCTGCGACCGACGACCGGACCGGCGAGCGTTGGCGAGGCATCGGTTTCGCCGTATCGGGATTTCGCCGAGACGCGGTGAGGGAAACCCGAGTAAGGGAAATCCGAAACCAGAAATCCGAATGACGAATCAAGCCCGAATGCCCGAAACCCGAAACAAAAGCCGTTTCGGTCATTCTGGTTTCTGATTTGATTCGTCATTCTGTTTTCTGGTTTCGGATTTTTCCCTACGCCATCGACAACAATATCTCGCAACCCTTCTCGAGCTTTTCGTCGCTCGCCGCGTAGCTGATGCGAAAATGCGTGTCTCGCTCTGAAAAAACATTCCCCGGAATCATCAGCACATTCCGCTGGATCGCCTTGGCGACGAAATCGGCGCCCGATTGGCCGGCGGGCGCCTTGGGGAAAATGTAAAACGCCCCCTGGGGCCTGGCGATCTCGAATTTCCCGCTCAGGCGATCGTAAACCAGATCGCGCTTGCGACGATACGCATCGACCGCCTGCCGCATCGGCACGTCCAGCGCTTTCAGTGCCGCGTACTGAAGCGGGCTGGGGGCGCACACGAACGTGTATTGCTGAAGCTTGGTCATCTGCGAAATGATCGCCTCCGGACCGGCCGCGTATCCGACCCGCCAGCCCGTCATCGCATGACTCTTTGAAAATCCACGCAACACCAGCGTGCCATCATAAAGCCGGGCCGCGCTCGGCAATCCGCGCGGGGCGTCGTACAAAAATGGCTCGTAGATCTCATCGGAGACGATCAGCAGGTCGTGCTTCCTGGCCAGATCGACGGCCGCGCCAACCTCCGCCTCCGTCATCACGATGCCGGTGGGATTGCTGGGACTGTTGAGAATAAGGAGCTTGCTGCGCGGCGTGATCGCCTTCTCCACGCGAGGCGCGTGAAAGCGAAAATCGGGATAGCTGTCCACGATCACCGGCTTTCCACCGGCCAGCGTGAGCAGGTGCTTGTACATCACGAAATACGGATCGAGGAAAATGGCCTCGTCGCCTGGGTCGATGGTCGCCAGAATCGCCAACAACAGTCCCCCGCTGACGCCGCTGGTGATCAGCACCTCGCCAACGTCCCGGCCGAACTCGACCGACAAATCCTTCCGCAACCGCTCGCGCAGCGGAGCAATGCCTTGCGTCTGGGTATAACGATTGTGACCCGCGTGGATGGCGTCGATGGCGGCGGCCTTGGCGATTTCCGGCACGTCGAAATCGGGCAGGCCGATCGACAGGTTGATCGGATCGGACAATTTGGCCGCCAGATCAAAGACCTTGCGGATGCCGGAGGCGTCCACGGCCAATGCCCGCCGCGAGATGAAATCGCAATGAGACGGCATGGGGATTTGAGCCGTCGCGCCAGCGTGCAAGCGCGCTAGCGCGCCAGAGCGGCTATTTCTTCTTTCCAGCGGGAGCGGCGGCCTTGGCGGCCGGAGCGGCGGCCGGTGCGCCGGGTTTGGCGGCGGCGGGAGCACCCTTGACGCCAGCGACAGGAACTCCCTTGGCGCCAACGGCGGCAGCGCCCTTGGCGCCGGCGGCTGGAGCGGCTGCGCCCGCCGGAGCAGCGGCGCCCACCGCGGCAGCGCCCTCGGCGGTTTCGGCTGTCGGTTCCTTCTCCACCTTCGCCAACTCTTGCTTGCGATGCGCTACCTTCGGCAAGCCGAAGACGCTCTTGGATTCCGTCCAACGCTCTTCCTCGGCCAGCTTGGCAAGCCGTTCCGTTCGCGTCAGGACATTTCGATGACGAACCAAGGCATTGGCGCTCTTGAGACTACGATCCAGCGACATCCGTTCTCCCGGCAAAAAATTCAAACGCCGCCCGCGCCGCGTTTGGGGAGGATTATATCCCAATCTGCCGCGGCGCACAATATTTTGCGATCATGGGTGGCGGATCGGATTGCTGTCCAAACCATCGCGATTTCAACGGCTTCAGGCCGGAAAATGCTTTGGCGGAGCGCCCAAACGAGGTATCATTATGACCAGCGGCTCGCCATGGCGGGCGGAAGGTCAAATGGGAAATCGCGATGGAGGTGAGACGCGCCTGGGAAGTCACCGGCGAACCGGAAGGCCAGCGGCCATGATTACAGCGGAAGAACGAAAGCATCTTGAGGAATTGCGGTCGCAGATGACCTGCCTGAAGAAATTCGCCTGTCTTGATCCGGCCCTCACGGATCTGTGCAAGGGGCGGTATCACGGCGACATTGACGTCCTGGAATGTCTGGAACAGAGCAAGCCGCCCTGCAAATTCGTGCGTTTGTCCGGGCGCATGCTGGTGTGTGCTTGCCCGCTGCGAAAATACATCGCGCAACGCTTCAGCGATTGGGCGGAGGAGGACACGTGGTTGTTGGGGCCGGAACCAGACGCCGCCAAGCCGACCGATGCCTGAAGAACCCGACGTTATTTGCGGTTTTGGCAAAGATCAGGGGTGAAGAAGATTTTCAGAATAAACGTTCCTGGCCCCTGATCTCCGCGGGGCTTCGCCGCCGCAAGCGGCGCGGCAGCGTTGGGACGACTCGTTCAATAAACCCGGATTTCCCGGTTGGCCGCGGAGTCCACGTATAAAGAACCGACACGGCGGCAATTGCACATGTATGCCGTTACTTACAGTTTGGCGACAGACGACGATCTCCAAGCGATTCAGACGTTGCTGGCCGGTTGCCGTCTTCCCATCGAAGGTATCGAACTACTCACCGAGAACTGCATCGCAGCCAAGATTGAGTCCAAGGTGGTCGGCTGCATAGCCTTGGAGCCGTACGTGCGATCCGCATTATTGCGCTCTCTGGCGGTTGCGCCGGACTGTCGAGGTCGTTCGCTCGGTCGGAACTTGTGTGCGACCATGGTTAGCCATGCGCGCCTGCTAGGCGTCGAGCAGCTTTACCTGCTGACGACCGATGCCGAGCGATACTTTGCATCGCTGGGCTTCAAAGGTATCGAGCGGAGCGAAGCTCCGGCACAGATTCAGGCTACCGCGCAGTTTCGTTCTCTGTGTCCGAAGAGCGCTGTATGCATGGCGCGCGACATTAGCGCGGAGGTCATTCACGCTTCCACGGGGTTGCTGCGGTTGCGGCCGGATGTTCCCGGAGCCAGGATGTGGGCTGTCTCGTTGCAACACACGATGCTGACGTACTTCGAGGTCAACCCGCGCTGCCGATTCGAGGCTCATAGCCACGAGAGCGAGCAGATTACGATGGTGCTCTCGGGCGAATTGTTTTTCGAGGTGCAAGGCGTTGTCCATCGCATCAAACCGGGAGAGGCGATAGCGATTCCTTCCTCCGTGCCGCACGCGGTATGGACGGAGGCGCTGGCGGTGACTGCGATTGACGCATGGTCTCCCGTGATGAGAAAGTATGAATCAACAAACCCGTCAGGAAGATTTTCAGAATAAACCTTCCTGAGCCCTGATCTCCGAAAAAAGCCGCGGATGGATGTCTCCGGGGCTACGCAGGCCGATTTCTTTTTCCAGCCGTTAATTTCCTCCCTCGGGTTTTTGCGGCGGACCCTTCGGCTTTGCCGGCGGCGCCTGCTTGGTCGGCGGCATCGGTTTGGCGTGTGGTTGCGGCGGCGGCGGCGGAGGTTGCGGATTCACGTGCGGCTTTGCTTTCTCCTCGGGTTTTGCTTTCTCCTCTGGTTTTGCTTTCTCCACTGGTTTTGCTTTCTCCACTGGCTTTGCTTTCTCCTCTGGTTTTGCTCTCTCCTCTGGCTTTGGTTTCTCCTCTGGATGCGGTTTCACCTGTGGTTGGTTTTGCAGCTTGTCATCGCGGCGTGGCGGCGCAGCGTGAATAGGTTCGGACCTTTGATTTCCGGTCTTGGCCTGCCGCGCCGGAACGGCCTGAAATTGACGACCCGCGAGTTCATGCGGTTGGGCATAATGTTCTGGCGCCACCTGATGCACCGGTCCAAACCGCCGATCATCGTGCGCCCAGTGCTGGGGCGGCGGCGCCCAGGACGGATCCCTGTGCCAGCCGCCAGGTCCACCCGCCCAGCCTCCATGCCAATCGCCCGCGTAAACGTCGTGATGCTCCCAATCAAACCCGTGGTCCAACCAGACTCCGTCCCGATAGCGGTAACGATAGTCGATCATGTAACGCTGGCGATAAACCAAAATCGGATCGTAGACCGGGATCACGATCACTTCATCAACCGCCGGCCGGATATAAATGAACCCGCCCTCGTCAACGACCACCTCGTCCGGGGTGGTCTGCAGATTCCCAACGGCCAGCGCTTGCGCCCGCAGATCTTGGATCGCTTCCATGACCTGCGGCTGCTGATTGACGAAGGCGGCCCCGAGCGACTCGGTCCATTGCATGTTGGCGGCCATGTACTGTAGCACGGAGGGATAGTGCACCAGCGCGGCGACGGAGGGATCCCAATTCTGCTGGGCGACTTGGTCGTCCGGCGGCGTGGGGTTGTATTGAATGAATTGCGCGGCCTGTTGCACCTGGTCCGGATAAGTCGAAGCCGGTAACACATCGGCCAGGATCGGATCGGGATAGAGCGCAATCGGCGAAACCAATTGCTGCAATTCAGGATCGACCGCCGGTTCAACGGGCGCTGGAGGCGGCGAAGTCTCGACAACCTGCTGCGACTGGTCAACCGGTGTGACTTGAATGACGCATCCAGCCATGCTGAGAAACGCAATCGCGACGAGTGCCTGGACGCATCCCGACGCGCGCAACCTTCCGCTATTCATTGTTTGCTCCTTAGGGCGTTCCGACGCACGGCTTCAATTATGGACACTTCGAGTCGGTTTTGGCTAGGTTGATTTATCGCATTTTTCGCCGGGACTTTCGCGATTGCGCCTTTTGGGCTTCGGGCGGGAGTTGAAAGTGAGAGGCCCAGCGGATACCGTGTGGCATCTGCGAAGGCGGGATTACCGCCCGGATCATTTCCTGTCGATTTGAACCCCGCACGCATTTGAACGGCCCTTTTATGACAAAACCCTCGCCTGCTTTCTCTCGCCGATGTTGGTTCACGTTCCCCACGCGCGGAGTAGTCGAGCAGCCGATCATCTGGCAAATGAGCCGGAAATTCCCCGACGTCGTTTTCGATATCCGCCAGGCGAGCGTGCAGAACGAGATCGGCATCATGGCCGTGCTGCTGAGCGGAGAGGAGCGCGACGTGAAAGGGGCCATTGATTTCCTCCGCTCCAAGGGAGTCACGGTCGAGCCGATCGAAAAAAGCGTGGTGGAAGGGTAAGAAGGCCGGCGGCGAATCTCGAACGTCGCCAGGGATTCCGCCGCGAGGAACGTTCGACAAGCTCAGTACGCGCCGCGGCGGCTAAACCATTACATTTTTTCTCTATGTCTAAAGAATTAGGTTCACAAATTCTCTCGCACCTCAAGAGCGAACGATATCGCCCGGTCAAGCCGCGGCCGCTCGCCAAGCAAATGCAGCTCACCGAGGAGCATCAATATCACGCGTTCCGCGACGCGCTGCGGGAGTTGATGCACGCCGGGCGGGTGGTGCTGGGCGGCGGGGGCAACGTCATGCTGCCGGACCAGAACCTGCGCGCCGAGGGGATCGTGGGCGCCTATCGCCACAATAAGCGCGGATTCGGGTTCGTGGTGCCCTCCGATCCCGACGGACATGAAGACCTCTTCATCGCCGAGGGGGACAATGCCGGCGCCATTACCGGGGACATCGTCCGCGCCAAGATCACCAACCGCGAGCCGCGCGACGGCAAAGTGATGTTCCGCGGCAAGATCACCGAGATCATCACCCGCTCGCAGAAGCGATTTGTCGGCACGCTCGTCCGCCAGCACGCCAAATGGCTTGTCCTGCCCGACGGCAATATTTTCACCGAACCGATCCTGACGCCCGACGCGGCGGCGCGGCACATCAAGCCCGGCACCAAGGTGGTCGTGGAATTGACCACGTATCCTCAGGACCAGGTCGCGGCCCAGGGCGTCATCACCCGAGTCCTCGGCCAGCCGGGCGAGAAGGACGTCGATCTCCAGGGGATCATCGTGCAGTTCAATCTTCCGCAGGAGTTTGGGGATGAATGCCTCGATCAAGCCCGCGCCGAGGTGGATCGTTTCAACACGATGAAGAGCTGGCCGGATCGCATGGATTTGTCGGATCGCGTGATCTGCACGATCGACCCGGACGACGCCAAGGACTACGACGACGCCATCAGCCTTCGACAGCTCGACAACGGCCAATGGGAGCTGGGCGTGCACATCGCCGATGTCTCGGCGTTTGTCGGGAGCGATTCGCCGCTGGATGTCGAGGCGAAGGCTCGCGGGAACAGTTGCTATTTCCCCGGGTTCGTCATTCCGATGTTGCCGGAGGTTCTTTCCAACGGCGTATGCAGCCTACAGGAAGGGGTGCCGCGGTTGTGCAAAAGCGCGTTCATCGTTTTCGACGACGATGCGCATCCCGTCAGCTCAACTTTTGCCAACACGGTCATCCGCAGCGCCAACCGCCTGCGCTATCGGGAAGCGCAAGCGATCATCGACAACGGGACAATCGTCCCGCATCCCGACGGCCCGCGAAAAATCGACAGCTACGATCCCGCGGTCATCGAGCTATTGCATCAGATGGACGCGATGGCCCGGCGGATTCAGAAACGCCGCCTGGCCGCCGGCCAGCTCGTCGTCGATTTGCCGGAAGTGGAATTGGTCCTGGACGATCAGGGCAAAATCGTGGACGCCCGCCCGGAGGACCAGAGCTTCACGCACACGCTGATCGAGATGTTCATGGTCGAAGCCAACGAATCCGTCGCCCGGCTGCTGGATTCGCTCGACGTGCCATTCCTTCGCCGGACGCATCCCGAGCCCGAGCCGGACAGCGGCGCGCGATTGAAGCACTTCGTGGAAGTCGCCGGCTTCCGCCTGCCGAAGGATTTGGATCGCAAGGCCCTGCAAAGCCTCCTCGCCTCGGTGAAGGGGAAACCGCAATCCTTCACGATCAACCTGGCGATCCTGAAAAGCCTCACCCGGGCGGAATATTCCCCGCGGCCCATCGGCCATTACGCGCTGGCCAGCCAGCACTATTGCCATTTCACCAGCCCGATTCGGCGCTACGCCGACCTGACGATCCACCGTTTGCTGGAGCAATATTTTTCGACCGCGCCCGGCGGGCGGCGCGGGCGGACCATCAAGCTCAACGGCGCCCCGACGTACGGGGAGCTTGTGGAACTTGGCAAGCAGATCAGCTTCACCGAGCGCCGCGCCGACGATGCCGAGCGCGAGCTGCGGCAGGTGAAAGTCCTCGAGCTGCTGGAAAAAAAGGTGGGGGAGGATTTCCCCGGCGTCGTCACGGGAATCACCAACTTCGGCATTTTCGTGCAGATCACGACCTGGCTGATCGACGGGCTGATCCGCTACGAAGACCTGATGGACGATTGGTGGGATGTGGATGAGCGCGGCGGGTTCATTCGCGGCCAGCGCACGGGCAGGCGCATCCGGATCGGCGACACCGCCACGGTGCGCATCGTGCGGGTTGACCCGGCTCGGCGGGAACTGGGATTGGCGATCATGAAGCTGCATTCGCGCTCCTGGGCGGGGGAACCCATCGCGCCCGAGAAGCCGGCCAAGCAGCCGCGAAAGGGGAAGGGCCGGGGCAACACCGCGATCCGCGGCGGCGGTAAAGTCCGCCGGGGCAGGCGCTAACGTGCGAATCTGCGGCCGGACGCCCGGGAAATGTAACCGGGATCACTTTGCTCAAGCCCCCGCTGGCTTTCGTCCGATAATTCCCGGATAGATGCATGAAGCGCTCGTCGATGCCCTGGTGCAGAGCAAGAACGAGGCCGCGGACGATCTGTTGCTGGAAGGCCTGCGCGTCGGCGTCGAGGTCGAGCAATCCGTCGTCCTGGCCGCGCTCTTACAGCGCAAGACCGTCCACGGCTTGTCGGGCGTCATCGAACGTTACGACCTCCTGCCGCAAAAACTGCAAAGCTATATCCTGACCAACATCAAATCGCTGCATCACGCCCTGCGTGAATGCGGCCGCAGCGACCGCACCGAACTGCGGCAGGCGGCCATGAAGCTCATCGCTCTTAGCCGTCAGTGCAAACTGGCCTATGTCCTGACCGAAAACCTGCATGAGACGGATGAAGCGCTCGGCAAGACCGCGGCCGAGGCGATCGTGGCCCTGGCCAATTGGGTCTACACCAGCAACCATCTGCTCCAACGGCGATACAAGCCGGCGCCCCGGAACCCCGCCGAGAACCCGGTGGTGGCTGGGCCGGCGGAAAATTCCGTGCAGAATCCGGGGGGAAACCCTGCGGAAAACTCGGCCGAAACTCCCGCAGAAACTCCCAGCGAAACTCCTGGGGAAGCCGCAATCGATTTCGCCGCTGTTTACCGCGACCTGATGGATCAGCGGCCGGAAATCGAATCGGTCGTGGCCCGCGCCCTGGACGTGCATGGGGGCAAATATTCCCAGGACCTGCTGCGGGCGGCGCTGCTCCTGTGCGATTGGCCCCAGAGCAAAACGCTGGCGATCCTCCAAACCACGAAACACGGCGGCCAGAGCCCCATGGTCCGGCGCCTTCAGCAGCCGCCCGAAGCCGAACACGTCGAAGCCTTCCTCCTGGGGGCAACCCACGGCCAGCTTCGGTCCCATTTCGGCAGCATCTTCGCCCACATCGACGAATCGCCGGTTTTGGACGCGCTGCTGCGAAGAACACACTGGCTCAAGGATTTCAACCTTCAGCTCTGCATGCATCAGGTCAACCGCGGCACGTGGTGGCAGGAAGGCGAATTGCTCCGCGACATCGCCGGCCGCGACCCCGAGGACATCTGCAAAATCGGCAATTGGCTGGCGGTTTCAGGGATACACGATTTCATGCAGGATGAGCGTCTGGCGGTCCTGGCTCAACGCGCCAGCGGACACGTCGGGGGGCGCCTGCGGCTCTTGCGCATCGCGATGCTGCGAAAAAAACCGTCCGGCGTCCAGTTCCTTCGGTCCCTGCTCAGCGACGGCGACGAACGCCTCGCGCGCATGGCTGCCCGCGAGATCGTCCGCCGCCGCCCGCAGGATTTCGAGAACATGCTCCTGCAACTCATGATCAACGCGCCGGCTTCGGTTCGCCGCGTCGTCAGCCGAGCCCTGGGTCACTCCGGCTTTGAGAACTACTGGGATCGATTCGACGGCCTGGACCGCCCCACCCGCAAACATGCCGGCCGCGCGATGGTGAAGCTCGTGCCCGATGCCGCGCAGCGCCTGGGCCGCCGACTCATTTCCGGACCCGTCGAACAGCGGCTCAAGGCCCTGCAGATGACCCAGGAGCTCGGCCTGGCCGAGGTCCAGAGCGAGGCCATCATGGGGCTGACAAGCCATTCCCATGCAAAAGTTCGCAGCAAAGCCGTCAGCGTTCTGGGCGGGATACCTTCGGCCGGGGTCGAGCTGCTCGTGGAGCGGATCGTGAGCGACGCGGACTCGCGCGTCCGCGCCAATGCGATCGAAGTCCTGGAAAACCGCCGCGACCCGCAGCTCATTCCCCTGCTCTTCGAGCGCGCCAAGAACGCCACCAACCGCGAACGCGCCAACGCCATCAAGGCCCTGAACAAGATGAGGGTCGGCAACGTCGGCCCCGTTCTCCAGGCCATGTTGCAAGACCAGCGGCCCGAGCATCGCATCTCCGCCATGTGGGCGCTGAAACAAATGGGGTGGTGGAAGCTTCTCCATGACGTGGGACGCATCGCCAAGCAGGACACCAATATCCGGGTCCGCCGGTATGCCATCGGCATCCTCAAAAACGTCGCGGAAATGGTAGAGGCGTCGAAAGGAGTGGGGTAATGAAATCAGAGGCACGAAGGCACAAAGGCACGGAGGCACAAAGGGAAGAGGCGATTGGGCGCTGCTTGTCCATCGGCGGCTTGCTGGTTTTGAGCGCTTCGGGCGTCGCCCCGGCCAATCCGACGCAGGAAGATTTCTTCCGCAGCCTCAACCAGAACATTAACGCACCCTCGGACCTGAGCAAGGCGGTGCCCTACCTCCTGGTCATCCTCGGCGTGATCATTTTGGTGGTCCTCTTCAACCAATATCGCCGGCGCCAAACCTCTGCCCGCGCCCTGAATCATTCCGGCAAGCTGACGCGGGAACTCGCCCGCCGACTCAGCCTCCAAGGCGTCGAACTCCGGCAACTCAAGCTCCTGGCCGAGGAGCAGCAGATCGAGCATCCGCTGACGCTGATTCTCTGTCCCTCGGTCCTCGGCAAAGCGATCCGCGCCCCCAGCGCCCGCGTGGATCGCGGCATCGTGAGGCAGATCGTCCAGCGCCTGCGCGAAAGCCTTGCGAAGCCGCGATAGAAAAAAACGCGCTCCCCTTCGGGTCGCGGCTAAACTAAAGCGATTTCCTTCCCCGCTGCCCTGAGCCTGTCGAAGGGCCTCCGTGCCTCCGTGCCTTCGCCCCTCTATAATGACCCCATGCCCGCAACGCTCATCGACGGCGCCGCATTGGCCGAACGCGAAAAGCAATTGCTCCAGCAGCGTGTTGCTCGGCTTGCCGAATCCGCCCATCGGCCCGCGCTGACCGCCGTGCTGATCGGCTCCACGCCGGCCGGTGAACTCTACGCCAATCGCCAGGCGCAGGCCTGCCAGAAGGTCGGAATCAAATATCTTCTGCGCAAGCTTCCCAGCGATGCCAGCGGCAAATCCGCCGCCGATCTGCTGCACTCCCTCTCGGCCGATCCGGCGGTCACGGGGATCATGCTCCATTTGCCGCTGCCGCCCCAACTGGACGCCACGGAATTGCAATACAAAATCGACCCGGTGAAGGATGTCGAAGGCGTGAACCCGGCCAACATCGGCTACGTGGTTTACGGCCGGACGCTGATCGCTCCCTGCACGGCGCTGGCGGTGATCGAATTGATCGAATCCACGGGAGTGTCTCTTCGCGGGGCGGAAGCGGTGGTGGTTGGGGCGAGCGAAATCGCCGGAAAACCCATCGCCCTGCTGCTCACGCAGCGTCTGGCGACGGTGACGCTTTGCCATATCGAGACGCGCGATTTGAAATCGCACACACAGCGGGCGGACGTCTTGGTGGTGGCGGCCGGCAAGCCGGGGCTGATCGGCGCCGACCACGTCAAGCCGGGCGCGATCGTCATCGACGTGGGCATCAACCGAATCACCTTGCCCGACGGCTCGAAGAAGACCGTGGGCGACGTCGATTTCGATGCCGTGCGCGAAAAAGCCGCATACATCACCCCCGTCCCCGGCGGCGTCGGACCAATGACCGTCGCCATGCTGCTGAGAAACACGCTGCGAAGCGCCGAATTGCTGGCGAAACGATGAAAGCGATTTCCTATTGCCCATTTCCTATTGCCTATTGAAATGCATCGCCAGCCGATCCTGCGCCTTTCAATAGGAAATAGGAAATAGGCAATCAATTTGGAGTCCGTCCATGTGGGGCAACGTCCTCGGCTGGAAAATCTCCGCGGCCATGTTTCTGCTGGCTGTTGCGCTGGGGGCTTGGCTGCATGCCCAGATGCAGATCACCGATCCCACGGAGCTGTCGCTCGATCCGCGCAATCTCGCGGCGCTTTCGCCGCCGGCCCCGGCCCGGACGATCGTCGATCAGAACGTCCCCGGCGACGCGGGCGAGAAATATCTGGCCGCCATCGCCCTGCTGGACGACAATCCCGACGCCTGCGAGGAATTCGCGCAAAAGCCGGGGGAGATCGTGCCCCAGCCAATGCGGCTCCTGCTCGATGCGACGCATCTGTCGAGCATGAACCTCTTTGCCAGGAATCCGGGCCTGATCGTCGATTACCAATCGGAGCATCCACCCTTGGACAACCTGGCGAAGCTGGGCCAGGAGATGGAAAGCGCCGCCCTGTTGCTGGAGCGTTCCGGCAAGAGCGATGTTGCTCGCAAATTCCTCCAGGCCGCTTACGCCCTGGGCCAGAACCTCTATCGCGAGCGTTTGGATTATGACGAGTTCTCCCGCGGCATGGGCCTGATGAACGGGGCAACCACGGCCCTGGCGGAGATGGAGCCGGCCGGTTCGCCGGATCGAAAGCTGCTTGAGGACCAGCAGGCCCGGGCGGTGGATTTCGAGCAGAAGAACGTGCAGCCGATTTACGAGGTTTTGGTCAGCGCCGACCAGGAACGGATCGCGGCCAACGCCGGGGACGTTTTTCGTTTTGCCACCAAGGCCGGGGAACGGATGTTCCGGGTGGAGGCGATCTTGAAGCTGGGTCGATACCGATTTGACTCGGCCCGGCAGGCGGACCAGATCGCCGTCCCGCGTTTTTTGCGTCGCTTGTCGGACGACCCGGACCCGGTCATCCGGGCGGCGGCATCGGCCGCGACGAACCTCACCATCGAACAATATCGCATGATCCATTGACGAAATGGCGAGACAAGGCGAATCTTTAATGAGCGGCCAGAGGGCCGGTCGAGTGTCGCACCCGGCGGGCGTATTGGGAACCCTGATGAGAAATCGCAAAGCCTTTACGCTTGTGGAGTTACTGGTGGTGATCGGGATCATCGCCCTGCTGGCCGGGATTCTCCTGCCGGTCCTGAACCACGTGCGTCGGACATCTCAGATCACCGGCCAAAAGGCCGATTTCCAGACCATCGCCACAGCCTTGGAACAGTACAAGGCGGATTTCGGGGATTATCCGCGAAATGCGAATTTGCCGACGTGGAGTGTAGCCAGTACCGGTTTTCCCGCCCCGGTTTTTTATTCCCTCGCTGTTGCGCTGCTGGGGCCGGGGCCTGCGGTGACTGAGACAGTTGGAAGCAACCTTGAGGTTGGCGATGGAGCAGATGGACCCGGCTTTCGGTGTCAGACCTCCGGGGCCATTCCGGGTACGGCGACTGTGGGTATTGGCGCCACTTCGGTGAAGGTAACCGTGAATTCGCAATACACTGCGCAGGCTTCGGCACTCCAAAGCAACTTTGTTGCCCCCACAGGGTCCGGCTCATCGCCCACTCCCGCTTCGATCACCTTTTTCCCAACGTCAACTCCTGGTGACCTATACCCCGAAACGGTCGGCATCACGAGCGTGAACTTTGGCGGCAGCACACTGACTTTGACCTGTTCGCCCACTGCCGCCGCTCACAATGGAAACTGTCTCGTCACTCAGCCCGGCGGAAAAGTCTGGGGTCCCTATATTTCCGCCGACACGTTCAAGGTCGCATATCTTCCACAGAACGACCTTAACGGTACTGCCCTTGGCAACACTGGGGTCGCAAACCCATTGGGCGGCTATGGCCAACCCGTTTTGCTCGACCGTTGGGGACAAGTCATCCAATACTTCCCAACCTACGGTACGGTCAGCAACCGAACGAATGATTCGACGGTTCCGCTGAGCACGGCGGTCACCGCCGGCCCGCTTTACGGCTATTCCCAACCGAAATCCATTGACAGCACAGGCCAAAACGCCATTTGGGATCTCCGGGACGGCGCGCCGTTTTTCAGCGTCTCGGCTGCGTCGTCATCGGCAAAACCGTGGCCCGATCCAGTTTCCGGCACAACGACCGCATATTGTCAGCAGTGGCAGGATGTCACCGCTGCGCCGTTTTTCTACCCGGAACTGGCCGTTCAATGGATGCTGGGTGTTTCGCCGCCGGCGATCGCCATTCCGAACAGCGGCAGCGGTAACGTAATCACCGGCTCGGACAAACTCAGCTACAGCGGCCCGTACATCCTGATCTCCGCCGGCCCGGATGGTCCGAATCGCAACAATGGCGGGTTCTGTAATCTGGTTAACCCAAACGTAGCTACCGCAACTGCATTGCCGGCCAGTTCCTGCCAGCAAACCTTCATCAACAGCGGCAACATCTACAACTTCGACCGCCAATAAGCGCTCTGTTAGGGGTTTCGACCTTCTCTTCCGTATTCCCGAAAGAAAAACGCCTCGATGCGACCAAAGACGCCGCTTCCGTATCTCCACGCCAGCCGTGCTGAGAATGCATTGCATTTGCAGTCCGGGCAGTCTCGAACTACCATAACCTACTGGCGGTTCGTTATAGCACCAACTGCAACCCTCAACCCATGGAACCATGAGACTTAGAGACGAGAAAAAGCGGAAGCTCATTGTTCAGACTGCAATAAGACTCTTTTCCGAGCAGCCTTTTCACAAGGTTCGGCTGGATGATGTCGCAGACGCGGCCGGAGTCGGGAAAGGCACCGTTTACATCTATTTCAAGAACAAGGAGGAACTCTATTACAGTCTCATTTATGAAGGCATGTCTGAATTGATCGAAAGGCTCCGGGCCAGGATCGCCCAGCGGCCGACCAGTTACCGGGAGAATTTTCTGGCAATCATCGAGGGTTTGGCGGATCATGCGATACGTCAACCGCAGTTTTTTGAGGTCATACGGACGGTTGCGATTCCCGACTCGTCCAGTCCGTGGGACGCCAAGCGAAGGGAACTCGCCGAGTTGATGGAAGAGGTCATCAGACAGGGCGTCGCCGCGGGTGAATTTGTCGACCCTCACCCCGATCGCACGGCAAAATATTTCATGGCCATGGGCCGTGCCGTGATGTTGTACGGAAGCAAGATCACCGAAGCCAAGGATTTGGCCGGGCACATCGGGTCCACGTTGCTCGGAGGGATCGCCGTCAAGAAAAGCTCATGACAAAGACGTTGTCTATTGTGTTGGTGGCGGCGGCGGCGCTGGCGGCAACCGCCGGAGGAGGGATATTCCTTCACCAACACGGGGCCAAGGCCGCCTCGACCCTGCCTGCCGATACCTTCACCGCCGCCGCGGATCGTGCCGACATCACCCAGAGCGTATCGGCCACCGGACCGGTGGCTTCCAATCTGGACGTGCAGATCAAATGCCGCGCCTACGGCGAAGTCATCAAGCTGCCGTTCGACATCAGCGACACGGTGAAGAAAGGCGATTTGCTCATCCAGCTTGATCAGAAGGATGAGGAAGTCCTTTACGACCAGGCGAAGGTAACTCTGGCGCAATCGCAATCGAGATTGACCGAAGCGGTGGAAAACGAGCGCATCGCCGAGCAGGACTTAAAGACCGCCACCGAGCAGGCCGACGCCAACATCATTTCCGCCCAGATCAAGGCGACCAATCTGGAAAAGCTGGCCCAGCGGCAGGAGCAGTTGCTGACGCAAACGCTGGCCGCCCCCCAGGATTTCGAAACCGCCCAAACCAACGCCGCCCAGGCCGAGGCCGATCTCCAAACCGCCAAAATCGCCAAGGAGCAGCTCAAGAGCCAACAGGTCGCCCTGGAAGTGAAGAAGGAGGACATCGAACTGGCCAAGCAGCAGGTCCAGCTCGATACCATTATGCTGCAAAACACCAAGCAGCAGATGGATTACACGACGGTGATCTCGCCGATGGACGGCGTGATCGCCGGTCTGAGCATCCAGATGGGAACGATCATTTCCTCAGCGATCAGCAACGTCGGCGGGGGGACGAGCGTCATGACGGTTTCGGATATGTCCCATATCTTTGTCATGGCCAGCGTGGATGAGAGCGACATTGGCGGCGTGGCCCGGGGTCAGGGCGTCGATATCACCGCCGACGCGTTTCCCGGAAAGCATTTCAGCGGCAAGGTTGTCCGAATTGCCACGCAAGGAGTCAACACCAGCAACGTCGTTACCTTTGAAGTGAAGGTCGAAGTCACCAGCAGCAACAAATCCCTGCTCAAGCCGCAGATGACGGCCAACGTGCAGATCATCGAATTCCGCAAGCACAACGTGATCGCGGTCCCGATGCCGGCCATCGTGCGCAAACAGCACAAGACGTTCGTAACGCTGCTCAAGGCGGACGGATCGACCGAGGACCGGGAAATTGAGATCGGGATCAACGACGGCGAGAACCAGGAGATCGTCTCGGGGCTTACCGGGGGGGAACAAATCCTCGTTCACAAGAGCGATTCCAACAGCGCCTGGTCTTCGTCGGGTCCGCCGCGCCGAATACCGGGGCTGTTGCCGGGAGGAGGCCGACGATGATCCGCGCGGAAGATCTCGTCAAGACCTACGTGCTCGGCGGGCAGGTCGTCAACGCGCTCGACGGCGTCAGCCTGGTCATCGGGGAAGGGGAAATGGTGGCGATCCGCGGCCCGTCGGGGAGCGGGAAATCCACGCTGATGAATATCCTCGGCTGCCTCGACCGGCCGGAATCCGGCAGGTACTTTCTCGCCGGCGAGGACGTTTCCAAATTGTCCAAGAACGCGCTGGCGGAGGTCCGGAATCGCCGCATCGGGTTTGTGTTCCAGAACTTCAACCTTCTTCCGCGGATGAACGCGTTGGAAAACGTTGAGCTGCCGCTGCATTACGCGGGCCGGCGCGACGCCGTCCGCGCCGCGCGGCAGGCGCTGGAAATCGTCGGTCTTTCCGACCGCTGGCATCACGAGCCGGCCCAGCTTTCCGGCGGGCAGCGCCAGCGCGTCGCCGTTGCCCGGGCGCTGGTGACCGATCCGGCCATTCTGCTGACTGACGAGCCGACCGGCGCCCTCGACAGCAAGACCGGCGAGGAAATCCTCGCTCTGTTCAAGAAGCTCAACGCCAATGGCCGCACGATCCTGATCGTCACGCACGACGCGCACGTCGCGGCACACTGTCAGCGCGAGATCTATCTCCACGACGGCAAGATCGCCCAACCGCCCAGCGACGACCCGGTTGCCCACCACCCGGCCGCTGCCGAAAGCGAACTCCTTCCGGGAGCGGTGTAATGGATTTCAAGGATTGCCAATTGCCTATTGCCTATTGAGGCGCGGGCAATAGGAAATAGGCAATCTGATTTGTGAGCGCCCATGCTTTTCTGGATGATCGTCAAAGTCGCCTTCAAGAGCCTCCTGGCCAACAAGCTCCGTTCCATCCTGGCCATGCTGGGGATCATCATCGGCGTGGCGGCGGTGATCGCGATGCTGGCGATCGGCACGGGCGCCAAACAGCAGGTCCTGGACCGCATCAGCGCGATGGGGACCAATCTTCTGTACGTCCACCCCTCCGCGCGCGGGACCGCCGGCGTGATGTCCGGGACACAGCTCAATCTCACCGATGACGACGCCCGCGCCATCCTCCAGAAGGTTGACCATGTTCACGGGCTCGCCCCGGTTGTCAGCCGAAATTTCCAGATCAAATTCCTCAACCAGAACACCAACACGCAGGTGCTGGGCACGACCTGCACGTATCTGCCCATCCGTGATTTTGAAATCGACAGCGGGAAAATGTTCAGCGATTTCGACGTGGACCACTGGGGCCGCCTCGCCGTCCTCGGGCCGGTGACCGCTTCCAACCTGTTCGGATTCTCCGATCCCGTGGGCCAGTTGATCAAAATCAACGGCATCAATTTCCGCGTGGTCGGCGTGCTCAAGAGCAAGGGGGACCAGGGCTGGTTCAATCCGGATGATCAGGTCATCGTCCCCTACACGGTGGAGATGCACGTGCTCATGGGCGTCAACTACCTCCGTGAGATCGACGTTCAATGCGAAGCCGGCTCGGATCTCGACGCGGTGCAGAACGACATCTTCGCCCTGATGCGTCAGCGGCATAAGATTCCGGTCGGCATGCCCGATGACGTCATGATCCAGAACCAGTCGCAGTTCATCGAGGCCTTCAGCGCCACCGCGACGACGTTCACGATTCTCCTCGGCACGGTGGGGGGAATCTCGCTGCTGGTCGGCGGCATCGGCATCATGAACATCATGCTGGTGACGGTCACCGAGCGCACGCGCGAAATCGGCATCCGAAAAGCCATCGGCGCCCGGGAATTCGACATCCTCAGCCAGTTCCTGATCGAAGCGATGCTCATGAGCGGGGTGGGCGGCCTGACGGGGATGGGATTGGGCATCGGCGCCGCGTGGCTGGTCGGCCAGGTCAGCCCCTTCCCCACCATCGTGCGCTTCTATAGCATCGTCTTGGCGCTGGTTTTTTCAGCGGCGGTGGGAATATTCTTCGGCTTCTACCCCGCGACGCGCGCCGCCAAGCTCGACCCGATCGAGGCGCTTCGATATGAATGATTTGAATCAGCGGAGTTTATCGCGCCGGATCGGGCCGTTCGGCACCTTTGCCCTGATAGGCCTTTTTGCCGCCGGCTGCGCGATCGACCAGAAAAAAGAGATTGCCGTCTATCGGCAGGTCATCGACGCCAACAAGCCCGCGCCGGTGTCCATCGCGCCCGACCGCGTCGTGACCCTCACCGATGCCCTCATGCTCGGCATTCAGAATGAGGAACAACTCTCCGTCCAGGGCGAAAATTATCTCCAGGCCTTACTGGCCAAGGACAAGGCCTTCGCAAATTTTCTGCCCACCGTCAGCCTGTCGGCCGGCTGGAGTTATCAGAGCAGCGGTGGCGTCCTGCCGGGGCATCAGCAGCAGACGAATGCCTCCGTCCCGGGACAGTGGAACCTGTTCAACGGGTTCCGCGATTACTACAGCCTCAAGTCCGCCGACCAGTCCATCGAACAGCAGAAGCAGTTGGTCTTCGACCTGGAACAAACGGTCCTGCTGGATGTGGCGCAGAGCTATTACCAGGTTTTGACCAGCGAGCAGTCGGTGGAGGTCCTTTCCAATTCCCTCAAAGCACAGGAAGCGAACGTCAAGACGTTGCAGGAGCAGTTCAAGGTCGGGGCGGCCCGGCGGCTGGATGTGGCCCAGGCGGAGTCGCAAGCGTCCGCAACGCGCGTCACGCTCCTTCAGGCACGGGCCGACGTCCGCACCGGCCGGGCGATGCTGGCGTACTTGGTGGACGCGCCGATCATGAACAATCCGCTCCGCGATGACTTTGAGCCTCCGCAGGCCGCCGGGCCGCTGGACGGCTGGATCGCCGTCGCGGAAGAGGGCAGGCAGGACCTTCTGGCGGCCGACGCCGCCGTGCGGGCGGCGCGATATAACGTCAAGGTCGCCTTCGGACAATATTATCCCACGCTTGGGCTGAACACCGCGTGGGACATCTACAACCAACCGTTTCAGCCCGGCACATTCTGGGACACCATTCTCAACTTCAACGTCCCGCTCTACACCGGCGGCCTGATCCGCGCCGAGGTGCGCCAGGCATGGTCGCAATTCCGAGTCGCCGCGCTCAATCAGTCCCAACTCAGACGGCAAATCGACCAAAACGTCCAGATCGCCTACGTCGATCTCAAGTTGGCCCACGACGAATTGGCCGAGTTGCAAACCCAGGTGCTGGCCGCTCGCGATGAATTTTATCTGGCCCAGATGCTCTACCAAAACGGCGGCGGCACATACCTGAATGTTTTGCAGGCCCAGGCCACGCTCCTTTCCACGCAGCTTCAGCTCACGACGGAGCAGTTCGCGCAGAAGACCGCGTACTTCAACCTTCTGCGCACGGCCGGAAAGATCAGTTACGCATCCGTGACCTCCGCCACGCGGCCGTCGGAGCAGGCGATCCGTCAGCTTGCCACCCAACCGGTCACCCAGCCCTCGACCCTGCCGTGAACCCCAAAGCCACATTCACAGCGCTTCTCGTCGGCGCGGGCGGCATGGGACAAACCTGGGCCAGGAACCTGGCTGGTTGTCCCGAGGTTCAAACCGTCGGCTGGATGGACATCCGCCCCGGCGCTGCCGCCGCGGCCATCGACAAACTTCGACTCACGGGCGTCAAGGCCTATGACGATCTGGAGAAATCCCTGGCCGAGTTGCGTCCCGATTTTCTGGTCGATGTCACCGTCCCCGAAGCGCACCGGGACGTGACGCTGGCCGCCCTCGCCGCCGGGATCCCGGTGCTGGGCGAAAAGCCGATGGCCGATTCCATGTCCGCCGGCCGCGAAATGGTTGCCGCTTCGGAGCGGGCCGGCAAACTCTACATGGTGAGCCAAAGCCGCCGTTACGACCCCCGCGCTCTGGCCTTCCGCAAAGCGATCGATCAGCACGTCGGCGCTCTCGGCATGCTGACGAGCGATTTTTTCCTCGGCCCGCATTTCGGCGGGTTCCGCGAACAGATGAACAGCCCTCTGATCCTGGACATGGCCATCCACACTTTCGATAGCGCTCGCCAGATCAGCGCCGCCGATCCGCTGAGCGTTTATTGCCACGAGTTCAACCCCGCCTGGAGCTGGTTCAAGCACGGCGCGAGCGCCACGGCGATTTTTGAGATGAGCGGCGGGCTTCAGTACGCCTACCGCGGAAGCTGGTGCGCCCAGGGCTTGAACACGAGTTGGCAATCCGAATGGCGGGCCTTCGGCTCCCGCGGCGCGGCGGCGTGGGACGGCGAACACGACCCCGTCGCCGCCCGCGTCACCACCCACGAAGGTTTTATCCCGCCCACGGAAAAAATCGCCGTGAAGTCCGACGAAAGCATCCCCGCCGGCATCGCCGGCTCGCTGGCCGAATTCCTCCATGCCCTGCGCACGGGCCAGACGCCGCAAGGCGAGTGTCACGACAACATCAAAAGCCTGGCGATGGTTTTCGCGGCGATGGAATCGGCCCAGACCGGGCAGCGCGTGCAAATCAGCGTCTGAAGCGTTCCGGCGAATTCCTACGGGCCCATCGGCAGCGGCAGGTCGTCCAGTTCAAACGGCACGCTCAGCTTTTTCTGCTCCAGGGTCCTTTCCCATCGCAGCTTGCTCGGCGTGGTCATCGACGGCAAAAAGACGATGTTGATGACGACGCCGTCGGCGGCCGGCGTCGTGCTGAATGATTGGCGCCGCACCGTTTGCCCGTCGTCGTCCACAAGCTCCGCGGAACTCAGAAAATCCTGCAACACCGGATCCCCCAGCGCCACGCCCTGCAAGGTCAGGCCCAATTGACAATTCAGGTTCGTCTTTTGACAGCTCTGGACCGTCAGCGACAAGTCCCCGACGTTCTTGGTGACATTGCGAGCCCGCGTGATGTCGTTGACTTCCACGATCTGGCTGCGCGTCTGGGCCGTAAAATCGAGCCGTCCGCGCAGCCGGGCGATCTTCATGCCGAGTTGCGGGGTCGGCCGCAGGGTCACTTGCAGCGGCCACCACCACTCCCGCCGCCGCGCCATCGGACGGAAAAACCGCTGATTCATTACCGCCGGCATCAGCGAATGGCCCTTGTCGTCCACGCATTCCTTCAGCCAATCCATGTTGGTCACCCCGATCACGTGAAGCTTGGGCTCGGGAATGACGTCGATTATCAGATTCAGCGTGGCGGGCGCGACCGGTTGATTCGCGGCATAATTCAGGATCCTGAATTCCTGGCACGTGCGCGGCGCGATGAGCAAACCGCCGGCTTCCCGCGCGTAACGATTTGCCAAATCGATCTGAACGAACGCCCGCTGGCCCGAGGGTGCGAGCGTCAACCCCAGCGGTCCGACCCAGGGCCGCAGCCCGCTGGCGTCGCTGACCGCTCGCAGCGCTAGCCAGAAATCCGCGCGATCGAGATCGATGCTCGCGGTGCGGCCTTGGGCATACCCGGTCACCGCGGGCTGGCGAACCTCCAAATCCGCCCCTGCCTGCCACGCAAATTCGTTCAGCACCGTTTGCAGCGGCGCGTCCTTGTAATGCATCGTCACCATGGCGTGCAGAAGGTTGCTTTCCTCCAGCCGGCCCGTCACGTCATTCAGACGTGCGCGAGCCTCATCCGAAAGCTTGCCGGCCAGGGCGCTCCGCAACATCGGCTCGATGTCCGGCCCAAGATCGATCAGCTTGTTTTCCGCCGCCTGGCGAACGCTGAAATCGGGGCTGTCCAACTGGGTAATCAGCGAGGAAATCTGCGCCGACGGCATCGTCGCCGCCGGCGCCGTCGCCGCTGGCTCCGTCGTGGCGGGGGCATCCTGAGCGCGCGCGGGCCATGCCGCCGTCATCAGTGCCAAGCCAGCGATGATGAATGGCGTTCGACGCATCATGGCCGCTTAGTGAAGCTCTTCGTCCGCATGCGGCAAGTCGATGTCATCGAGTTCAAACGGAATCGTCATGTGCCGCGTTTCGGTCGTGATTTCCCAGCGAAGCTTTTTCGGCGGCCCTACCGCGGGTGCGTTAGCGACATATCCCAGCGTCATCGACATCTGTCCACCGATTGAATTCGTGCTACTGGTGCTAATCATCTGCAAGGGGTGGTCCTTCTCGTCGAGAATCTGAAGCGATGAGATCAGGTTCTGCACGATGTCCCATCTCCCCGACGACGACGCGGGCCCGACGATCGACAGTTGCAATTGATATTGTCCATTTTCCATGGCGAATTTCTGGATCGTGATCGTGTTGTCGCCGGCGCTCCGGGTGAGGTTATGCACCGACGGCAGATCATCCAACTCCAGCAGTTGCGATTTCGTCTGGACGTCGAACGCCAATTCCCCTTTCAGTTTTGCGATCTTCTTGCCCATCCCGGGGACCACCTGGAGATTCGCCGTGAGCGGTATCCACCACTGCTGCACCCCGCCGCCAAAGTTCATGGGCGGCCCCGGTCGAACCAGGTCATGTCCCTTTTCGTCCACGCACTGGCGCATCCAATTGCCCGCGAAGGCCCCCACGACCTTCAGTTTCGGCTCGACCATCGCCGCCAACTGCACGCTCAGATTGGAGGAACCGTTCCCACCCCGCCCGAATTGAATGGACCACGTGACCGCCTGCGGAGCAATCAGGCACGGGCCAAAAACGCGGGCGCGATCGCTATTGGAGGGCTCGAACCATCCAGAATTGTCCAGAATCATCCGCCCGTTCCCATTTTCCGGCCGGGTATGCAGACCGCTGCCGTCCTCGACGGCGCGCAATGCCGTCCAGAAATCCACATGGTCCAGATTCAGCGAAATCTTCTTTGACATGACGAACTGGCGGATCTCCGGCCGGTCAACACCCAAAGCCGCGCCCGCCTGGCTGGCGAAATCCTCCAGCACTCCCGCCAGCGGCGCATCGTGGCAATGGATGGTGATGATCGAGGGGCCGAATTGCCGCCCTTCCCGAATCCGCAGGAGCGCCGCCCGAATCCGCGCGGCGGCCTCATCGGACAAGTTTGATTCCTTCAGCATTTCCTGCAACTGAGGCGCCGCCTCTTCTCCCATTTGCTCGAGCTTTTTCTGGGCAATTTGCCGCGTCGAGAATTGATCGCTGGTCAGATCATGCACCAGGGCAAGCACCTGCGGGGTGGGACGCGTGGTTGGCAGCGTCGATGGAAGCTCTGCCGCGCCCACTCCCGACGCCAGCATCGCCGCCAAAAACGCCGCCATCCATCCAGACTTCATGAATCCTCCACGGACGATTCTCACCCAAGGTCCGACGCCGGGCAAGGTGGTCAAATATCCGTCGGCACCGGTTCCACCCGCACGATTCGCCGGCCATCAGATGACTCGTACAGCGCATCCATCAGCGCGCTGAGCAGCGCCCCATATCGCACGCCGGCTTTGAGCGGCTCTTTGCCCAGCAGCGCATTGACGAAATTCTTATGCGGCGTTGGGCCGCGGCCCGGGGCTTGAAGATCCTGCTTCACGTGCGGATAAATCCGCTTGCCGTCGGGGCCCTTGATCTCCAGCTTTCCACCGTATTGGTCGGTCAGGATCAGCATTCGGTCGGTCTGAATCTGGATTTCGGTGCCGAACGGCGGGCAATTGCCGCCGATGTTGAAGCTGGCGATCGCGCCGTTCTGGAAGCGCGCGATGGCCACGCCGCTGATGTCCACGGGCGATGAACATTTGTCATAGAAACACGCGACCTCGACCACCGGATCGTTCATCAGCCACATCACCGCGTTGAACAGATGCGCACCGGTGTCGAACATCATTCCGCCGCCGGCCATTTCGGGCTGCTGCCGCCAGGTATTGGCGGTCGCTTTAAGCCAATTCTGGCTCACCCAGCCGCCGATCGATTGCACCTTTCCCATTTGGCCGGTGTCGCGAAGCTCGGCCAGGTATCCATATTCCGCGGTGTACGGGGCCTGAAAGGTGATCCCCAGCAGCTTTCCCGTCGCCTTCACTCTCCGCCAAAGGTCATACGCGTGCTGGGAGGTGGTGACCATCGGCTTTTCGGTCAGCACGTGCAATCCCCGGTCCAGGGCCGCCTTGGCGTGCGGCCAGTGCAGCGCATGCGGGGTAACGAGGACCATCGCAGCCAGTTTCGCGCGGCCGTCGGCGAGCAACGATTCCATCGACGCAAACTCCACCGCCTCGGGAAAATATTTCTGCCGAAACTCCGCCGTCCGCGCGGTCACGGGATCGACCAGCGCAACCACTTTGACCTCCGGGACCTTGCAAAGTTCCTGCGCGTGCCAATGGGCCATGTTTCCGCAACCGACAATCGCAAAGTTAAACATGCGAACTCCGTGATGCGGCCGGCAGCGGGGCGACGGCGCTGAGAACGGCCAGATATTTGGGCGAGATGTCGCCGATTTTGATCGCTTCGCGGCTCAGGCGTCTGTTGACCGAATGCCAATGATCCGCCTGCCAGGTGGCCAGATGCCGGCCCCAGCGTGCGCTTTTCACCGAGACCAGTCCATCATTGGGTCCATCGACCTTGCTGATGATTCTCCAGGGAAGCAAAGCGAACGCCGGCATTTTACGCCAGGGTTGCGACGCGGCGATGGAAAAATAGGGCACGGACGGCACGTCGTGAATTTCGGAGTTAAACCGCCGGCAACGTTCGCTCGTCACATCCAGGACGCCCTCCATGTCCAGGCCCAGACGATCGATCAGCTCGATCGCCCGCAATCGCCGGCCGAGATTTTCAACGCACCAGTCGGCCCACGGCGAGCCGCGATGCGGGGTGCAAACGGTCACCAGCGCCCGCACCTGCCGCGTCATGTCCAGTCGCCCGAGCATGTACCGGGCGTCCAGCCCGCCCAGCGAATGAGCGACGAGCACGACCCGCTGGCCGTCCCAGGCCTTTCGGTTGTCGAGCATCCACTGTTTAAGCTGCGCTGCGCGCCGTTGGATTCCAGCCGTCGGATGCACGGCCGTCGCCATCACCGAATACCCGGCGGCGGCGATCGCCCGGTCAATCCCCCCAAACGGCGGCCAGCCCATCTTTGGGAGTCCGCCTCCGCATAGACCGTGATGGAGCACGACTGGAATCATGAGACGCCGGACAGTTTATCAGTTATCAGCAGCGATGCCCGGCCCGATTGGTAAACCCCGCCTCACCTCTGTAGATTACGCCGAAATTTTGTTCGCACCGATCCCCTCATGCCCAAACGCACCGACATCCACTGCATCCTCATCATCGGCTCCGGCCCCATCGTCATCGGCCAAGGCTGCGAATTCGACTATTCCGGCGTGCAGGCCTGCCGGGCGCTGAAGGAAGAAGGCTATCGCATCGTCCTGATCAACAGCAATCCAGCGACGATCATGACCGATCCCGAGTTCGCCGACGCCACTTACATCGAGCCGATCACCCCCGAAGCGGTTGAGAAGATCCTGGAGCGCGAGAGCCACGGCCCGCAGCCCATCGACGCCGTGCTGCCCACTCTCGGCGGGCAGACGGGACTCAACACCGCCATGGCCTGCTACGACCAGGGAATCTTCACGCGTTACGGCGTGCAGATGATCGGCGCCAACCGCCAGGCGATCTTCCGCGGCGAAGACCGACAGGTCTTCAAGGACCTGATGCTGAAGATCGGCCTGAAAGTCGCGCGCAGCGGCGTGGTTCATTCGCTGGAAGACGGCCGAAAGGTGCTGGAAGACATCGGTCTGCCACTGATCATCCGGCCCGCGTTCACGCTGGGCGGGACGGGCGGCGGAATCGCCTACAACGTCGAGGAATTCGACGCGATCGTCCAGCGCGGACTCGATGCCAGCCCCGTCACCGAAGTGCTGATCGAGGAATCGGTCATCGGCTGGAAAGAATTCGAAATGGAGGTGATGCGCGACAAGAACGACAACGTGGTCATCATCTGCTCCATCGAAAACGTCGATCCGATGGGCATCCACACGGGGGACAGCATCACCGTCGCCCCCATCCAAACGCTGACGGACAAGGAATACCAGCGAATGCGCGACGCCAGCATCGCCGTCATCCGGGCCGTCGGCGTGGAAACCGGCGGCAGCAACATTCAGTTCGCGGTGAATCCGGAAAACGGCGAGATGATCGTGGTGGAGATGAATCCGCGCGTGAGCCGAAGTTCAGCCCTGGCGTCCAAGGCGACCGGATATCCGATCGCCAAATTGGCCGCGAAACTGGCCGTGGGGTATACGCTGGACGAATTACCGAATTACATCACGAGCAAGCAGGACAAGAGCCTGTACACCTCCGCCTGTTTCGAGCCGACGATTGATTATTGCGTGATCAAAATCCCGCGCTGGACGTTCGAGAAATTCCCCGATGCGGATGAAACGCTGACGACGCAGATGAAAAGCGTCGGCGAGGCGATGGCCATCGGCCGGACGTTCAAGGAAGCGTTGCAGAAGGGGATTCGGAGCATGGAAGTGAAGCGGTTTGGGTTTGGATTGGATCAGTATGATAAGTGGCTGAACGCTCAGCATAATCCGCCCAAAGCCCAGGGAACTAGCTCCCTGGGCCTTGGCACGGACAAATCCGACAAAACCGCTCAAGGCGAGAGCCTCGACCATGAATGGCCGATTCCCGAGGAAAAGCTGCGGAGAAAACTGGCCGTTCCCAGCCAGGGCCGGCTGTATTACATCCGTTATGCGATGAAGATGGGCTGGTCGATCGATCGAATTTACGATCTGACGAAGATCGACCGGTGGTTTCTGGCTGAGATGAAGCAGTTGGTGGACTTCGAGACCAAGCTTATCAACCCTGATGCCGGTCCCGATGTCCTTCTGAAGGCAAAGCAGTGGGGTTACAGCGACATTCAACTCGCCAGCGCTGCCGTGTCCAAGCCCAAGCTTGTCCGACGAGCGCGCGAACAGGCCGGAATAAAGCCGATGTACAAGCTCGTCGATACCTGCGCGGCGGAGTTCGAGGCTTCGACGCCTTATTACTATTCCAGCTATGAAACGCCGTTCAGCGTAAACGGCAAACCCGCCGCCGAAGACGAAATCCGCCTCACCGACACACCTAAGGTCATCATCATCGGCGGCGGCCCCAATCGCATCGGGCAAGGCATTGAGTTCGATTACTGCTGCGTCCATGCGGCGTTCGCCATGAAGGAACTGGGATTGGAATCCGTGATGATCAATTCCAACCCGGAAACGGTCAGCACCGATTACGATACGAGCGATTTGCTTTTCTTCGAGCCGCTGACGCACGAGGATATCCTGAACATCTGCGAGCGATTGAATGGCGGCCCATTTAGCGGCGGTGCGCAGCACCGCGGGTTGGTTCTCGGCGTCATCGTCCAATTCGGCGGACAAACGCCGCTCAACCTCGCCCGCGGGCTGAAGGAAGCCGGCGTCCCCATCCTCGGGACCACCGTCGAATCCCTGGACGCCGCCGGCGACCGCGAGCAATTTCGCGAACTGCTCCAGAAATTGAACCTCAAACAGCCCGTCAACGGCATCGCCCGCAGCGTTGCCGAGGCCCGTGAAATCGCCAATCGCATCGGCTATCCAGTTTTGGTCCGGCCCAGCTTCGTGCTCGGCGGGCGGGCAATGGAGATCGTCTCGGATGAAAATCAGCTCAATCATTACATGGCCCAGGCCGTCGAGGCTTCGACCATCGCCAACGCCCCGATCCTGGTGGATAAATTCATCGACGCGGCCACGGAGGTCGATGTCGATTGCCTGGCCGATTTCGATCCGGGCGGAAAATCCGACACCGGCCGCGCCATCATCATCGGCGTCATGGAGCACATCGAGGAAGCGGGAATCCACAGCGGCGATTCGGCCTGTTCGCTGCCGCCGTATTCGCTTTCGCCTCAAATCGTCACCGAACTGAAACGGCAGACGCGGCTGCTGGCTGAGGCGCTGCAAGTTCGCGGGCTGATGAACGTTCAGTACGCGATCAAGAACAACGAGATTTATGTCATCGAAGTGAATCCCCGCGCCAGCCGAACCGTGCCCTTCGTTTCCAAGGCCACGGGCGTCGCATGGGCCAAGATCGCCGCGAAGGTCATGGCCGGGAAATCGCTGGACGAGTTGGGCGTGCGCGAGCTGCCGCCTCCCCGCCACGTTTCGGTCAAGGAAGTCGTTTTCCCATTCAACAAATTCCCCGGCGTGGACATCATCCTCGGCCCGGAGATGCGCTCGACCGGCGAAGTGATGGGCATCGACGCTGATTTTCCGCACGCATTCGCCAAGAGCCAGATCGCGGCGGGAACGGTCTTGCCCGCGAGCGGCAATGTATTCATTTCCGTCCGCAACGAGGACAAGCAGGCGATCGCCCCAATCGCCAAGGCCCTGAGCGAAATGGGCTTTGAAATCCTGGCGACGCCCGGCACATACGACGCCCTGCGGAAGTGCGACATTCCGGCGACGCGAATCAGCAAGCTGGCCGAGGGCCGGCCGAACATCAAGGATTACATCAAGAACGGCCGGGTTCAGCTCATCATCAACACGCCGACGCGCAAAGGACCGACGACCGATGAAGGCAAGATTCGCGCGCTATCGGTTTTGAACAGGATTCCGATCGTGACGACGATGACCGGCGCCAGCGCCGCCGCGAGGGCCATCAAGGCCACGCAATCGGGCGGTTGGAATGTTCGGCCGCTGCAGGACTATTTCGCGAGTTCATCGGCATGAGGGAGATTCCATGGCACTCAGCGCTCGCAACCAATTTCCCGGCAAGGTGATTTTCGTGAAACAAGGCGGCGTCATGGCGGAAGTGACGCTGGACATCGGCGGCAGCACGCGCCTCACCCCGCTCGACCGCGAAGTTTTATCGACCTACCGTGATCTTCAGATCCAATCGGAGCATCTGCTCGACCGGTCCATCGCCGGATTCTCCGTTCTGTTGCGTTCCGGAGAGAAAGTGCAACCGCGCAGGACGCGGTAGACGTTGGGGAAGGGTGTGACGCTCGGGTAGTGTCCTAAGATTTTTTAGTCCTCGCGGAATGTTCGTCAGTGCTGCCAGGCGATCATGTCGTCTCCGTCCCTTTCCGTTTGATAGCCGTGTTTGTGTAGCAATAGGAGGAGTGGATCGGGGCCGTCGGTGTGAACGCATTCGTATTTGATTACGGCCGGTCGGATCACGTTGAAATCTATCATTTGGATCACTTCGGCATCGAAGCCTTCGACATCCACCTGCAAAAGACTGAGACGAGTAATGGAGTGCTCCTTCAGCAGCTGCATCAGATGCATCGCCGGCACCTGCTCCTCCATCATGACATCTGATTTTATGCCGCATTTCTCGTGCCAGGCCGGGTCGAGCGATGCGATTCCTGAGGCCCAGTGGGGCACGTCGTAGAGCGCGTCAGGACGTACGCGGTGCATGACGATGGTGGAAGCGGTGGGATGCAGAGCAACGCGGATGGGTTTGATCGAAGGGCGGCTGCGGTAATTGTAGCGGAGCCGCTCGAACATGTCGGATAGTGGCTCGATGACGAGCCCGCTGGTTTTATTTTTTCTATTGAATTGATACAGGTTATCGAAACTGATTCCATCATTAGCGCCGACCTGAACAAAGATGAAAGGCTGGCCACTGTCCAATTCGCGTTGCAGGAGCCGCTCAAATCGCGTCATTCGGTGCAGCGTATAACCCGCACGTTTTAGGAGATCTTTGGTGGCTTTATGGAACACAAATCCATTCTACCACCCGCGCATGAAAAATCCGCTAATGAGGCGGGGTAGTGAGTGTGCTGGGTAACGCAGAAGCTCGCTGTTGGCTCCGGGAAGGTTTGGCTGTTGAGGTCTTTGGGTTAAGCCGGGAACACGGCGGCTGAAGCCGCCGCGCCGCGCTGAAATCAACGATCCATTGAGGAGGTTAAAAATGTTTTCCCGTTTCGCGGCGGTTATTTCGCTGTCGCTGTTGTACGTCGCCCCGTTCGTCGAGGCGGATTCGCCGGCCACCCAGCCTTCAGCCGCGCCCGGCGCCGCGCTTCAGGTGCTCGGCAAGGTCCCGCATCCGTTGAGCCTGTCGCTGGACCAATTGGCCGTATTCGATCATGTGACGATTACCGTCAATGACCGTAAAGGAAATCCAGTCAGCTATCGCGGCGTTCCACTGCTGGAGGTTTTAAAAGCGGCCGGCCTTCAGTTTGGCCAGATGTCCACCGGATGATCGGACGGTGCGACGTGCGTGGTCGTCAACGTGGCCGACGGGTACAAGGTGCTTTTCTCGCTGGCGGAACTCGATCCGCAGTTTTAAAAACATCTGGTGATTCTCGCCGACGGGCGGGATGGAAAGCCGTTGGACCGGGCCATGGATCCGCTGCGCATCATCGCGCCGGATGAAGCGGTTCACGCCCGGTGGGTTCGGCAGGTGCGTTCCGTCACGGTTGCCGAGCCTTAAACCCATGCGGTATGCTTCTCACCGTGACGTTGGCAGCGACATCGCCGGCGACCGGGCTTACGACCGCATCCAACCGTCGATCCTGGTGGATCGTCACCTGGCTGGCCGTGGCCTTCGGCATATTCATCCGCTGCTGGCATCTCGGCAGCAAAAGCGTCTGGTTCGATGAGGGATACACCGCGTGGCTGGTATCCCACTCGCCGGCGGAAATCATCCGCCTGATCCGCGCCGACACCGCCCCGCCGCTGTATTACCTGGTTCTGCATGGGTGGACCACCTTCTTCGGCCGATCGGAAGCCGGGTTGCGATCTCTGTCCACGGTCTTCAGCATCTTCACGCTGTTTCTGGCCGTGGACATCGCCCGGCGAATGCTCGGCAATCCCGCGGCCATCGCGGCCGCCGCCTGCGCGATGAGCCTCTCCTTCATGCAGCTTTGGTATGCTCAGGAAGCGCGCGTCTATGCGATGATGGCGCTCCTGACCATCGCCGCGTTCGACTCCCTCCGGCGTCACCTGGCCGCGCGCAGCCGGCGCCGGCTGATGATCCTTCCCATTCTCTTCGCCAGCGCCATGTACACCCACAACATGATGGCCCCGTACGTCGTGGCGATCTTGCTTGCCTGGATGGTCCTGCCATCGGAGCATTCCTTCCGGCGTCGCATCGTCGAGATGACCGCCGTCACCGCCGTCGCGGGATTTCTATATTTGCCCTGGGCCGTCTGGGGTCTGCCCGATCAGATGGAAATGATTCGCCACGGATTCTGGGCCGACCGGCTCAAGCACGGCGCGGTGTTGTCCGATCTCGCCTCGCTCACAGGCGTCCAGCATTACTGGTCTGCCGCCAACGTCTTTGACCGGATCCACCTCCACATTCTCGACGGCATAGGCCCTATCCTCATGACGATGATCCTGCTGGGGGCATCTGGGTTGCTGTCGGTCGTGTTCCAGCAAGGCCCGCGTCGCCGGCAGGCGATCGGACTCTTGATTGTCGCGCTGTTTCCTCCGCTTTTCGTCGCGCTTTACAGCGTGCTGCGAACGCCGCTGTTCATCCACAAATTGTTTCTTCCCTCGGCCACCCTGATGCCGATCTTCGCGCTGCTTCCGCTGGCGATGCCGCTCTCACGGGGGCTGCTTCGGGCGGCCTGGGCGGGCGCGGTTCTGCTGCTTTTTTTGTCGGCCACCACTCTCTACGGCTATCACCTCGAGGGAAAGAAGGAGCAATGGCGCGACGTTGCCGCCTTCGTGTCGCAGTTGCCTCCGGCGCACCGCCTCATCATCTTCGTCGCCAACGATGGCCAACTCCCCTTCGATTACTATTACCACTATCGCCCCGGCGAGGAGGCGACCGGCGTTCCCGGCGGCTTCTTCGATTTGAACCCCCCGCGCACCATGCGCCGCGTCTTCAACCCCAGCGGTCTTCATTCCCTTAAATCCCGCCTCGACACCGAGCATTACGACCAGATCGTCCTGTTGCTCGCCCATCAGTTCTGGGGCGACCCGAACCAACTTACGCTAGACCTGATCCGCAGCCGCTTCCCCCTCGCGGGGCATCAGGAATTTTACGACGTGACGATTCAGTGGTATCAGGGGAATCAGCGATGACCGGTCGCTCGTCGCGGCGGCCAACGGCGTGCGACCCCGAAATGAACCGGAAGGGAGATCAGCGCCCCAGCGCCAGGCTCTGCAAAAGCGATTTTCTTGTGAGATTTTGGCGCAGGTGTCCCCAGGCTTCGACGCCTTGGGGATGGGTCAGCGATTCCAGTTCCTTGACGCGCCCGGCCCGGTAGTCGTCGCGGCCGATCAACGTGTCGTCCGCCATCCCGGGATGAACCACCCATTCCATCACGCCGGAATCCGGGAGTTGGTTCAGAAACCCCTGCCAAGGAAAATCTCGCCGGAGGAGACGCGGGGCAAGGATCCCGAAATAAAAATCGTTGGTGAAGAGCCCGTGCCGGCGGAAGGTTGGCGCGGCGCAGCGGCCGAGGAAATGGGCGGCGAGACGTTTGACGCCGGCGGAGGGCGCTCGCCAAATCATTTTTGGCGCTTCGACGGTGATCCGCGTCACCGGCGGGAGAAGACCTTGCCGAATCACGCCGAGAAGGGCGTCGCGGATGATCGGCAACTGATGGGCGTGATGATGGCCGTCCACAAACGCGGGCCGGCGGCCGAGCAGCTCGTGGAACAATTCGGCCTGGGCGGCGATTTCCTCGGCAACGGCCGCCTGGTTCAGCCTTCCGCTGAAGGCCTTTCGCCAGAGCCGGCCGTTGGAAAGGAAACGTCCATCGCGGCCGACCAGGCCGGAGGATTGCCCTGCGACCAGCGGCGGATGTCCGCAGTCCGTCAGCACAACATGCAGGCCGACATCCAGGTCGGGAGCATCGGCCAGCAGCCCCACCGACGCGCGCACATGCTGGCCGGTGATCGTCATCAGGCTGGTTGCGGTCACGGGACCCTGGCGGTGTGCGCGGATGATTCCGCGGCTGGTGCCCACGCCGATGCCGAAGTCGTCCGCCGTGACGACCAGGGCGAGCGGAATCCGAGGGGCGGTGTGCATGGGTGATGCGTTGGACTTGGCCACGAAACCGGCGAATGCCGCTGACAATCCCGGCAGCCAAGCGGTCTTTAGCGCGTCAAGTTTCGCCGCAGCTAGATTGTATCCGTGATCATGCTCCAGCCGTGTTTCACCCTGCGGCGCCGAACGGCCGCGTGGACGCTGGCGGAAATCTCCGTCTGGCCGTGAGGCCGTGATCTTAGCGCATTTCAAACACGGCGTTAGCGTCGACTTTCCATTTATCAATTAGCCATAACCTTTTGTCACATAGTCACTTCGCCGCAGCCTGTTGAAATCCGGACCGCAATTCGGAGATGCGGACGCGAACGTGTAGAGTTAGCCCATCACATACTAAATCTTGGAGGATTGATATGAAGGCGGGCTATTACCGGGCTTTGGCGGCAGGGATAATTTCGGTGGGGTTTGTGGCTTCCGCCGCGCTGGCGACTGCCCCTTCAACGCAGCCATCTCCGACGGATCAGCAATTGCTGAATCGGATCAATGCTCTGGAAGATGAGGTGCATCAACTCAGGGCCCAGCAGCAGCAAACGCAGCAACAATCGCAACAGCAGGGACCACAGAAACAGGAAACGAGCGGAGCCGATTCGCTGCTGCAGGTTCAAACCGATGCCGATGAGCACAGCCAGTTGCTGGACACGTCCGGCGGGTTTGTTGGGGGATGGAACCCGCAGAAGATGCAGTTTTATGTTGGGACGGACGACGGCAAGTTCTACTTCCATCCCGGCGTCATTATGCAGTTTCGATATGTTGAGGCTTATACGAATCGACCTCACGACTCGACGGAAGGTTTCGAGGTCCGTTGACGACGACGCACAAGTGGCCTCAGTTACAGCAATTGTGGAACAGGTAATGAAGCGCTTGTCACCCAGCTTGCCAGCAGTGCCAGTTGATGATCCGGAGTTAAGCGCGGTAATTCAAGCTTGGCCTGTTTTGCCGGCCGGAATCAGGCTCGCGATAACGACCATGGTGAACACGGTGACGAAGCAGTGATATAGGCAGACGCTCCAGACTTCACAGATTCTTAGCATTTTTGGAGATATCATTTCTTTTGCTTGAATTCTATGGGAGAAATCATGAGGCGAATTGGTTTGACCAAGGTGTTATTTGGATTCGTGGCTATTTGCGGATTGGGCAATATTGGTTGGGCATCAGAGGTAACTCAGGCGCAGTCAACAACACAACCATCCGTCGCAGATCAGCAATTGTTGGATCGGATCAGCGCCCTCGAAGCCGAGGTGCATCAACTCAAGGCCCAGTTGCAACCGCAACAACAAGCTCAGGAACGAGAAACGCCGAAGCTGGAAGTCGGGGGAGTCGATCCGCTGCCGCAAATTCAAGCCGATGCCGATCAGCACAGCCAATTGCTCGACACCGGGCTGGTCACCGCCGGATACGCCAACCGACGATTTTTCATTCAAAGCGACGACGGCAATTTCGTATTGCGCCCGTGGGTTCATATTGAGATTCGAGACAGCACCAGTTGGCGGCAAAATTTCTTTCCAACCAACAACGCCGACGACACGGAAAATGGTTTTGAGATCAGGCGGGCGCGTCTGGGATTTGATGGAAACCTCTTTACGCCTGATTTTACTTATTTCATTAACTGGGCGACAAATCGCGAAAATAGCACGCTGACGGTTACGAGTTCTTCCGGCGCGACGGTGGGAACCACGACCTCGCCGGTGGGCGGCCTTCCGGTATTGGAAGAGGCCTGGGCAAAATACAACTTCCACAACACGCCGTGGTACATCAAAGTCGGCCAGATGCACGATCCGCTGGATCACGAGAACATAGTCGGATCGAAATACCGCGCTCCGGAAGCCTCGCTTCAGGGTGATATCTTTGGAAACACCGATACCTTTACGCAAGCCGCGACGGCGATTTTTGACAACAAGGGCCCTGTCCGCGTCGAAGGAGGCGTCACGGATGGCATTCGTGCGGCGAACACCAATTTTGAAGATTCGCCCAACACCGGCGTCGCATACGACGGCGGCGTCGCCGGTCGCGTCGAGTGGAAGCTCATGGGGAATTGGAAGGACTACGATCAGCTCACTGCCTGGGGCGACAAGAAGGACCTTCTGGTTTTTGGCTCAGGCTATGACTATTCCTACGCGGGGGGCGGATACAACCAGCTTTCACATACGATTGACTTTCAGTACGGCAGCCCCAGCGGGTTGTTTGCCTACATCTGCTACTTTGGCCGGTATACCGAGCATAATTTGGGCATCCCGAATACCAGTGGCGTTTCGGCATCGTTTGGGTCGTCAACGCCGGACCTGCACAAGGACACCTATGAGCCCTCAATCGATGGGGAAGTCGCGTATCTCATGTGCGGCCAATTCGAGCCGTTCGCCCGCTACGAGTACATGTATCTCCGTGGAACCCCGGCGGGAAGCCAGAACAATGTGACCGATATTTCGCTCGGCCTGAATTACTATTTCTACGGGCACAACCTCAAGTTCACGGGAATGGCCACGTATCTGCCGACGGGCATTCCGATCAACGACGACAGTTCGGACGTTCTCATCAGCAACCGGCATGCGGAAATCGTATTCCTCACGCAGTTGCAGTTGTTGCTATGACGCGACTTTGAATTTGCATTGCATAGCGGGGTCGGCGGCATCGCCGACCCCGTTTCATTTCTCGGGGTTTTCCGGCGAGATCGCTTCGCGGACGGTCGCCACGATCGCGGGCTGGGGGTTTCGGATCGGCGGAACCGCCTGATACGTCTCCCACCCGCCGCCCAGCCCCTTGTATAACGCGATGAACTGGACGACCACATCTTCCCGTGCCACGGCGTACTGGTCCTGGAGAACGTAGAGTTGCCTCTCGGCGTCGAGGACGTTGAGGTAATCCGTCAATCCGCGGTCATATCGCTGTTGCGCGAGTTCGACCGCGCGCTCGCTGGCCGTGAGTGCTCCGGCCAGATCGCGAAGGCGTTGCTGCTGGGCATCGTATGAGTTGATCGCATTTTCCACTTCCGCAACGGCGTCAAGGATCGCGCGCTTGTAGCTCACCAGAAGCTCATGCGTCCGAAGATGCTCAATGTCGATCATCGCGTCGAGCGCTCCGAAATCGAGCAGCGGCCAGTAGGCCGTTGGGCCGGCTGACCAGATGAAGCTGTTGACGCCCGGCACTCTGCCGAGCCCCTGCCCCTGCATTCCCACACCGGCGGTAACAGCCACGCGCGGGAAGAGGTTGGCGGTGGCCACGCCAATTCGGGCGGTGCCGGCGGCGAGTTCACGCTCGGCTTGGCGGATATCGGGCCTGTGGCGAATCAAATCCACCGGAAGCCCCGGATCGAATTTCTCCGGAACAACCGGCAACGGCGCCAACTTGGCCAGCTCCGCATCCAGCGCGCCCGGATATTCACCCAGCAGAACGGCGACGCGGCGCTCGGCGACGGCGAGTTGGGCATACAGCGGGGCGATCTCCGATTGCAATGTCGCCAATTGTCGCCGGGCCAGCGCCAGGTCCAATTCGTTGGTCAGGCCGCGATTGAACCGCTCCTGTACGAGATCGACGCTCTGCTGCTCGATGCGAAGATTATCGCGCGCGATCGACAGCCGGGCCTGAAGATCGCGGTAATCCATATAGGCGCGCGCCACATCCGCGACGAGCGTGATCAAGACATCGTTGCGCTGCTCGATCATCGCCTGGGTTTCGTCGCCGGCGGCTTCGATCTCGCGGCGATAACGCCCGAACAAATCGAGTTCCCATCCCGCGTCGAAGCCCACCACCTGAGTGATTTCCTTCAGGCCCGTGGTATTGGTTCCCGCGTTAAGGGGCGCGGAAACACGGCCCTTGGTCGAATTGGATCCAGACCCGCGCGCCGCCGCCCCGCTGGCTTCGGCCACCGGGAGCGCCCCGCCCAGGACGATGGTTTCATATGTTCGCGCCTCCTGCAACCGCGTCAGGGCGATTTCCAGATCGGGGTTGGCGACAATGGCGCGATCCACGAGAGAATCCAGTTCCGGATCATGCAGCGAACGCCACCAGCGGGTCATGTCCACGAGCCGCGTCGTGGGCCTCGCCAGCGCGGGCCGAGTGGTGGCGCGGGCGTTATAGGCATCGGGCATTGTCGTGGCCGGGGCGCGGTAATTCGGGCCGACGGTGCATCCTTGCAAACCGGCGATCAGTGCCAGGACGCACCACGATTTTGTGCCTTTCATCGCTCGAACTCCGTGAACTAGGGCGACGGCGCCACCGATGTCAGGATACCGCTGGGATGCTCCACCGGGCGCTGCGACTCCGCGACGGCCGGCTCGGCCTGGCTGGGGGTGACGCGATCGCCGTCGGCGATTTGATCACCGATGTTAAGCGCCACGTCCTGGCCGGCCGAAATTCCAGCGCCTATCTCAACGACATCTCCTTGGTCACTGGCGATCGTTACGTTGTGAAAGGTGACTTTTCCCTGTTCGTCCACGGTTGCGACCTGCGGACCCGCCGACCGAAACACCAGTGCGCTTGCGGGTATCTGCAGCAAACCGGACTGTTTCAACTGGAAGCTCACATGCACATACATTCCCGGCAGAAGAACCAGATTGGAATTGGGGATATCCACTTCGACCTTTAGCGTTTTAGAGTTGGAATCAATGGCGCGAGAACTACGGGAAACGGTTCCCTGAAAAATCTTGCCGGGTAACTCATCGGCAGCAATTTGAGCAGGGGTTCCTTGAATCATCTGGACGCTGGCCGACTCAGGCACGTCAACAAACACGCGGATTTTGCTCGATTGCGCGACGGTGTAGAGCGAGGTTGTGCTGGAGGTACTGCCGGCAGTAACCAGTCCTCCGATATCGATGCGCCTGGCCGTAACGATACCGTCGAACGGAGCGGTCACTTGCTTGAACTGGGTCAAGGCGGTCAGGCTGTCGATGTCGGCCTGATCGAGACTAACCTGCGACTCCGCCGCGGCTTCACGGGCAACGCTGCTGTCAGATTCGGCTTTTTTCTCGTCTCGTTCCTGATCGGAGACAACCCCTTTGGGTGAATTCCGCCAGCGATCATAGGTGGTCCTGGCAAAGGCGACATTGGATTGTTGCACCTTCACCTCGGCCTCGGCGGCTTTCAGCTTTGCCTTGGCGGCCATAAGCTGGTCGTCCAATTCCGGTGTCTCAATCGTTGCCAATATCTGGCCCTTTTTGACCGTGTCGCCGATATCTGAAACCCAGTTGGCGACATAGCCGTTCACCCGTGCATAGATCGTTGTTTCGTACCACGCCCGCGTCTCACCGGGCAGCATCAATGATTGCGTTGCCGGCGCATCCTGTACGCTGACAACGTCAACGGTCGGCGGCTCGTTGGCGGTCTGGGTCGTTTGCTCGGCCAAAGCTTTCTCCCGCGCCGATGCGTTATGGCTGACGACGACGTAACCGGCAAACAAAGCAATCGCAATAAGGATCGCGAAGACGCTCAATTTGAGCCCTGTGCGCGGCGCAAAATCCGTGGCTACACGAGACGGCGCGGAAGGCACTGTCGCGAGGATTGACGTCGAATCACTGCCGTGTCCGGAGTGAACCGCCTTCTCTGGGTTCGGATTAGAGCTTTGCAAGAGAGGCGTCCTCCACAGAAGAAACTCTCGGTCGACGCAATAGACGATACATCGTCGGGACGAAGACAAGGGTCGCAAACGTGGCGAACAAAAGACCGCCAATCACGGCTCGCGCCAGCGGGGCATTCTGCTCTCCGCCTTCGCCGATGCCCAGAGCCATGGGGATCATACCCAGGATCATGGCGCCCGCCGTCATCAGCACCGGGCGCAGGCGCGTATAACCGGCGGTAATTGCCGCGGTGCGAGGATCGTCGCCGGCTTCCATCCGCTGATTCGCGAAGGTCACGACAAGAATGCTGTTTGCCGTGGTCAGCCCAAGGCACATCAGCGAGCCCATCAGCGCTGGAACACTGATCGGCGTCTGCGTCAGGAACAACATCCAAATGACGCCCGCAAGTGCGAATGGAACGGCCATCAGAACGATCAGTGGGTCGAGCCAGCTTTGGAATTGAATAACCATCAGCAGGAAAACCAGCACGACGGCCAGACCGATTCCACTGAACAGTCCGTGGAAGCTTTCCGTCATGGTCTGGATTTGGCCGGAGAGATTCACGTGGAGGCCGGTTGAAGGATCGGGTCGATCCGCGGTGAGGACGCGCTGCAGGCTGCTGGCGACGCGGCCAAGGTCGGCGCCCTGCACGTTCGCCTGAATATCAAACACCGGGCGAATATTGAGCTGCGAAAGAATCATCGGGACCGTGCCTCGATCCAGGCGGGCGACATTCATAAGCAATTGCCGCTGCGATGAATCCGACTTTGCCACGGGAACGGTCAATAGCGATGGAAGAGTATTCACGTGGTACTGGGGCGTCTGGACCAGAAGAGGATAGGTGACGTCGTTGCGGGGATTCAACCAGAAATTCGGAGATACCATCGCGCTGGAGCTGAGGGTTACCAGCACGCTGTTGGAGATATCTCTTTGCGTCATGCCCATTTCGCTGGCGAGCGTGCGGTCCACGGAAACCTTGAACGCCGGCGCGTCAGGAACCTGGAAAATGTGCTCGTCCACCAATCCGGGAACCGTCCCGACGTCGTGCAGGATTTTCAAAGCAGCGGCATAATCCTGATCGTAATGCGGCCCGGTCACTTGAATGTCGATTGGAGCCGCTTGTCCGAAATTCAGGACTTGGTTCACGATGTCAGCGGGTTGGAAGAAAAATCGGAGTTCCGGGAAACGTTTGGGAAGCTCGCGGCGCAAATCCGCCATGTGTTGTTCGGTTGGCGTGTGGTTTTTCTTCAGCGCGATCAGGATTTCCCCGTCCATCGGCCCGACGGTGGCCGAATCGCTCAATGCGATGTTGATCCCGCTGTATGGCAGGCCGATGTTGTCCAGGACGACGTCGACCTGATTGTCGCCCACGACGCCGCGGAGGGCCGATTCAACCTTGGCGAAATCTTCTTCCGTTTGCTCGATTTTTGTGCCGCCCGGAGCGCGCACGTGCAGGCGCATCTGGCCGGCATCGACGTTCGGAAAGAAATCCATCCCCAGCCTGGGAAACAAAAGACCTGACGCCGCCATTAAGACCAGGAAGAACGCGACGGTCGGCACGGGACGGATCGTGCACCATGCAACCGCGGCGCGATACGTTTCTCGAAACCAGACAAAGCCGTCGTCGAAACCACGGTGAATCAGCTTGAATGGATTGGACGTCTTCCGATGCCGATGCGCCGGATCGTGATCCTCATGCATCTTAAGGTGCACGGAAGAGCGCATCAGGGATTTGAATAAAACCGGCACCAGAGTAAACGACAGAACCAGGCTTGCCAGCAGAGAAACAATCACCGACAACGACATCGGGCTGAACAGATACTTGGCGGTTCCTTCAAGCAGGAAGACGGGGACGAATACGATGCTGATCGCCAGCGTCGCCAGCATCGTCGGCGTGCCGACCTCGCCTGCACCATCGATGATCGACAATTCAAGAGGATGGCCGAGTCCCAGCCATCGCTCGATATTTTCGATGACGACGGTTCCGTTATCGACCAGAATTCCAACCGCCAGGGCGAAGCCTCCCAGCGTCATGGTATTGAGCGTCTGGTGCAGGCAATACATCACAAGTATCGCGGTGATGACGGACAAAGGAATGGACGCCAGAATAATCAGCGTTAGCCGCCAATTTCCGAGAAAGAGAAGGATCATCAGCGCGGTCAGGGCCGCCGCCATCAGCCCGCTCATCACCACGCTGTTCAGGGCCGCCTTGACGAATATGGATTGATCGAACAGCGCCCTGATCGACATGCCGCTGGGCAATAGATGCTCGATGTCCGGCAGCGCCTCGCGGATGCCATTGATCACCGAAAGCGTGGAGACGCCACCCGTCTTTCGAATAGTCATGAGCGCGCCCGGCCGGCCATTTTCGTCCACGGCGTTGGTCTGAACGATGTAACCATCGCGCACGTTGCCGATGTCGCGGACAAACACCGTTGTCTTACCCAGTGTCTTGATCGGGAAGCTATTCAGCGCCGCCACGGTTTCGGTGCTGTTGTTCAGGGGGACTTGGTAATCAATGTCGCCGATCTTGGCATCGCCCGATGGCGCTTGCAGGTTTTGATTTTCCAGGGCATTGACTACATCGTCGGGCGTCATTCCGCGCGACCGCAGCGCATCCATGTTGAGATCGACCATGATCACCCGCGGCTTCCCGCCATAGGGATATGGAACCTGAGCGCCGTGGACGACGGCCAGGTCAGGCCGAAGAACCTGCTGTCCAAAATCCGTCATTCGCTCGTCGGGCAGAAACCGGCTTGCCAAGCTTAGCTGAATGATTGGAACATCAGTCGCGCCATATCGGATAATCAGGGGCGGCGTAATGTTTCGCGGCATGCTCTTCAGCACGGTTTGGGCGCAGCTCGATAGCTGCGACACGGCCCGGCTTACGTCCGCGCCTTCGTGCAGATAGACCTTGATGACCCCAACCCCGTTGTAGCTGTTCGCTTCCAGACGAGAGATGTCGTCCACGAGCGAGGCCATCTGTCGTTCATGCTTGACGAGGATGCGATTCTGGATTTCCTCAGCGCTCATGCCGTTGTAGGTCCAGACGACGCTGACAACGGGAATATCGATCTCTGGGAAAATATCCACCGGCATGCGCATAGCCGCCCCGATGCCCAGAAGGCAAACCAGAATCAGCACCGCGAACACGGTGTACGGACGTTTCAGCACGAACGCGACGACCGACATCGAATACCTACTCCCAGAATCAGTTTAGGAAGGATTTACTGAACCACGCTGCGGCCCCTCCTCAAATTTCGCCATTGCCACAGCGGCATTTCGTCGCAGCGACAATTTGTTGGAGCAAAGCTGCGAAGAACCATCTCACGCATTTCTGTCTTTCCTGTTAATTTATCCTGAGTCTCGGTCTTCGTTGCAAGAAATCTGAACTGAATTCGACTACTACTCATTGTTGACAATCAACTTGTAGTATTTCCTATATAATTAGAAGAAAATCGTATAAACCCTCTGTTTACAAACAACAGAGGATTTGACAGAATCCAGAGCGACAGATTAGCTACTACTCCGATAGGAAAAGTGTATATCCGAGATTCGATGCGTTGGTATCGCGTCCCACTCGGAGGCAACCCTCGGAAGGTGACAGCGAGGCGAACAGCGGCTTGCAGACCGCTCCCCCGCGCGCAGAATACGCCCGCGCGGAGAACACACCTCTACGAGGAGAATACGATGAAGCATCAGATGGTCGCCGAAGGCGCGTCCGCCTCGGGAATTACGTTGAATAGTTTAACAGCAATATGCTCGTTGCGGCTCGGCAGAGCGCTCATGCTTGTCATAGCCGTGATCTTCGGATTTTTCCCCTGCATCTCGCGCGCCGACGAAGCCGCCGCCACCCAGCCTACCTCCGTCCAACAGGACAACGCCGAACTACGAACCGAGGTCAATCAGCTCAAGACCAAGGTGGAAAAGTTGGAGGCCAATCAATCGGCTGGCGGCCAAACGTCACAGCAACCGGCCGTTGTCCCAAATACCAACCAGTCGGCATTCCCCGCGTTCCATTTCACCAGTGGATATGATCCGGCTGTCGGCTTCGTCATCCGCAGCGATGATGGGGAGTTCTCACTCCATCCCGGCATCGTGCTCGATTTCCGGAATATGACCAGCTACCGCGAAAAGCTCGTTCCCAACAGCGGCGGCGAAGTGCCCAAGCCCGGCTATACCACCGAAAACGGGTTCGATGTCACGCGCGCTCGTTTGACATTCGACGGCCGGGTCACTCAAAACGTCAGCTATTTCGTGCAGTTCCAGGACGATCAAGGCACGTCGTTCGGGCTGCTTGATGCTTATTGGGCTTATCATTTCGGAAAAGATTCCCCCTTCGCGCTGAAAGTCGGACAATTCAAGGACCCCGTCTGGCACGAGCGGAATTTGAGCGAGGCGGATCTGCTCGCCGTGGATCGCTCCCTGGTGGAATATCTGCTGGGCGGCGGACAAACCGGCCGCGTGCAGGGCGTCGACTTGATGTACGACCAGGATCGTGTGCGCACCCAACTCGTATTTCACGACGGATTCAACAGCATCAACACGAAATTCTTCGATGCCGGCGGCTTGGGCGCAGGCGTCGGCAGCGGGTCGGGCGTTACGCCGGACAATTTCGGCGCCAGCGGCCGGGCGGAATTTCTCCTCCTCGGCAACCGAACCCCTGATTTCAATCCTTACACCGAATATGACAAGCAATTCACCGCTCTGGGCGACAAACAGGATATTCTCGTGCTCGGCGCGGGCGCGGACTTCACGCAGGCAAGCTCCAACGACGCCTTCTTTCACACCGCCGACCTGCAGTACGACACGGCCTGCGGATTCTCAGCTTACGGCGCATACCTGGGCACATACCGCGACCTGCACACCAATCAGGGCGTGGTCCCGGGATTCTATTACGATCCCGGCTTCGTCTTTCAGGTGGCATATCTTGTCACGCCCAAGATCGAGCCCTTTGCGCGATACGACTACACCTATCTGCCGCTTGGCTCCACGACCGGTCTGCTCACCGGAGAGGCCCAGGAGATCACCGTCGGCGCAAACTATTACCTTTACCACCAAAACCTGAAGTTCACGCTGGACGCGTCGTGGCTGCCCAACGGCGCCCCGAGCGATTCAGATGCCCTGGGAATCCTTAAAGACAGCGGCCACGGCGAGTACGTCCTGCGGGCGCAGTTCCAGCTTGCCATATGAGACTGGAAGCAAGTATTTGGCTGGGTGTTGCGCCCGAGTCATTATTTTGATCGCGTTATGCATTCCATAATATAACGCCCTCCTTCTCAAGCGAAGGAAAGGTGTTATATGCGGTTGTTTGCCCCTTCCGGGCGGTCAGGAATCATAACGGCTCATTCGGTAGTGATGATGCTGGTGCTGGCATCTGCCGCGCCGGCGCTGGCGCAGACGCACCCGTCCGACGCCGGCTCAACCGATTCCTCAGACCAATCCAATGCCGTTCTCCAAAAAAAAATCGAAGCGATGCAAGGCCAGGTTACCTCACTGAATAGCGAGGTGGCTGAGCTTCGCCAAGATCAGACCCAGCCGGCGAGCAATGGCGCGTGGCAGTTCAACTATGCAAATGGTTTTACCGTTCAGGACGGACAGGATTTCACTCTGAAGGTCAACGGCTTGCTGGATGCGCGATATACCTACGTGGACGCGGACAACCATACCAGCCTGACCAACACCGCTTTGGGAACCGCGCCCGTCGGCGATCTGAGCGGCTTCAGCTTAAACACGGCGCAACTCGCTCTGTCCGGCAGCGTTTACCAGCACGTTCTTTTCAAGGTCATGGGCAATTTCGGCAGCACCAGTTCATTCACCGCGCCCACCGCCGGCACGTTTCAATTGAACGAAGCCTGGGGCGCTTTCAGTTTTTCACCTGAACTCAATATTCGAGCGGGTTCCGTGATTATTCCGATCATTCCGCTCAAAACCATCGCCAACTATGGCGGATCTGAGTTCCCGGACGTTTCCGACGTCACGGTCCCGTTTGCCCCTGGATATGGATTGGGCGCCGATGTCTATGGCTTCGTGGACCATCAGCGCTTTTCTTACGACCTGATGTTGGGCAACGGATCGAATTCACAGAATCTCGTTGACTCGGCCGTGAACGGCGCGGGCCGCGACAATCGTCTCAGTGCGTACACCCGAGAACAATATGCGGGATCGGGAACGGTCCCGGAGTTCAACGACGACCCGGACTTGCAGGACCATTCTCATCTCGCATGGATCCTCGGCGCGGGCTTCGGCTACGAATCTCAGAATAGCGCCGCCAGCGCCTTTCCCGGTTCGCAAACCGCCACGGCCATACCCGGTTTCTCAGCCGCATCCGGGCCCGGCTACCTCGCCGGCAAATACGCTCTCGACGGAAATCTATATCGCGCTGCGATCGACTTCCGCACAAAGTATCAGGGCTGGTCCACCTTTACCGAACTCCTTTACCAGGACGTTGCCAGTGAAGCCGGTCCGATCGTCCCCGGATCCACTCGGACAGAGATTGGGCAATTGGGCTATTTTGTTCAGAGCGGATACTTCCTGGTTCCCCGGCATTTTGAAGTTGCCGCGCGATTCGGCGAGCTGTACACCCTCAGCTTTCCGCACCACATGGACGAGTACACGCTTGGGCTGAATTACTACTTCGTCGGCGAAAACATGAAAGTTCAACTGGCCGAAACGTACGTCCCCCAGGCGGCCGCCTTGACCAGCGGGAATGGTTCTTTGGTCAACACCGAGGATTGGACTACCGAACTTCAGTTGCAGGTAAAATTTTGAGACGGTAGTCGCGGCGGCGCTCGAACGCTATATTGCCAACGCTCGTAGGTGGTTCTGTATGCTGCGGCACAGGACGGATCAAAAGTAGGAATCTGCGTCCGTCGCGAGGGAATCAAAAGGGTCGCCAGCAGTCTCCAACAGGTGCTCTAACTGCAACTGCAAATCGCGGTAAGTACGAAGGACGTGCTGGCCGAGAGCAGTGATTTTCGCCCCCCCTCCGCGATATCCCCCGGTTGTCGTCTTGACCAGGGGCTGCGGCCAGCGCCGATTCATGGACTCTAGGAGCATCCATGCCCGTCGATAGCTGAAGTGCAGCCGCCTGGCCGCCTCCGAAAGCGACCCGCACACCATGATTTGATCCAGAAGATCCGCTCCAGCATCCGTGATCGCGGATTGTCCGTCGATCTCCAACCAAACTCGTCCGCGCAGCACGAGGGCGCGTCGCCGTTTTGGCCGATGCTTCATGGCATCACTTCTCTTCTTCTGTCGGCAGATCGGTCGAGATAATCACTTCCGTCGCTTTGATGACCGCGACGGCCCGCGCGCCCTTCTTCAGCTTTAAGCGTTTGGCCGAAGAGGTGCTGATGAGCGACACGATCTGATGTCCGCCGCCGATATCGATGATCACCTCACTCATGACGGCGCCGCGGCGAACTGAAATCACTCTGCCGAGGAATTGATTGCGTGCACTTAAACCCATTCAATTCATTGTCGCCTCAATCTAAGAGGACAACAAGCGGAATGGATAGAGTAGAGAAGTGGCGAGACCGCGCCGGCCAGGCCTACTGAGCAAGTTCAGTTATGGCACCCCAAAGCCCCAGGTCGTTTCGCCGTCGCCATATTCTATTCCGGCCGGCTGCCAACCTTGTTGTCATGAGCGCGTTATCTCTGCAACAACGTCGCCCGATCGGCCGCCTGCTGGGCCATTCCCTGGCACACTAGTGTGCTTCACGCGCCAACTTTTCTCAACAGCCGCGCTTCCGATTCGGCGTCGCGATGAAGTTTCCGGCAAACCAAGTTGCAGAGTTCGAACACGACCGAATCGCCGACCGAGTACCGAATCTGGTTGCCGTTTCGCTCTCGCTTCACCAGGCCGGCGTCGTACATCATCGCCAGGTGCTTCGAGACGTTCGCCTGTTTCAGGCCGGTCCGCTCGCAGAGTTCGTACACATATCCCGGCTCCTGCTTGAGCGTGTGCAGAATCATAAGCCGGGTCGGATCAGCCAGGACCGAGAACAGACGAGCCACCGACTCGAATTCCGCCGGCAATACTTCAGCATTTCTTTTAGCCATGCAGCGACCTCTTGACTAGATTCTAATCTTGGAATATTGTAATATAAAGTTTTAACGAAGTCAACCCGATTTCTGGAGGTTCCTATGACACGCCAATCCGCGGTGCACGTATTCGCCGGATGTCTCCTTCTGCTGAGTCTCGCTTTGGCCCATTGGGTCAGTCCCTGGTGGCTGCTGCTGACGGCCTTCGTGGGCGCCAATCTGCTGCAATCCGGGTTCACGGGATTCTGTCCCGCCGAAGCGATCTTCGGCAAGCTCGGATTCAAGGACAGCGGCTGTGCGACCAAGGTAAAATGAGTCGGCTGGGATGACTGCGGCAAGTCCGGTTCACAAGGTGGTACCATGACATTCGTGCTTCGAAAAATCGCCGGGTTGTTGAGGGGAGCGGCGGTTGGGGTTGTCTTTGTCGTGTTGGTTGCGCTGCTGATGTTTTGGCTTTCGGGCCGATTCAGTCCGAAAATTTCGACAGTCGCTTCCATGGAGGAACAGTCGCGGGCAATTCCACCCGGCTCTATGGTCGTCGAATCGCACATTGTCCGTCTCCCGGTGACGGAATCGGCAGTTGGAACGATTCAGGCTGTTCACGAGACGACGGTCGCCTCGCACATCCTGGCGAGGGTTGTCGATATCAACCTCCGCGCCGGTCAGGTAGTCAAACAAGGCGAGGTGCTGATTCGCCTGGATGACACCGACCTTCGGGCGCGCTTGCAGGAAGCCAAGGCGGCCGCCGACTCGGCCAGGGCCGAGCACGATCAGGCGGTCATCGACGAAAAGCGTTTTGCGTCGCTCATCCAATCGAACGCGGTTTCTCAAAACGAGTACGACAAGGCGCATACTAAGCTGAAGACCACCGAAGCAGATCTTACGCGAGCGAATGAAACGATTGCCGAAACCCAAGCCATATTGGCTTACGCGACCATCGTCTCGCCGATGGATGGCGTGGTGGTGGATAAGAAAGTGGATGTCGGCGACACCGTTACCCCCGGCCAGCCACTTGTGACGATCTACGATCCTCATCACATGCAGCTTGTCGCCAGCGTCCGCGAGTCTCTGGCTCGGCGGCTCCTGGTCGGACAGGAGATTGGAGTTCGTCTCGACGTGCTGGATAAAACTTGTTCTGCGCAGGTCAGCGAAATCGTGCCGGATGCCCAGTCGGCCAGTCGCACGTTTCAGGTGAAAGTGACAGGCCCATGTCCGCCCGGCCTTTATACCGGAATGTTCGGACGGATTTTTATCGCGCTGCAATCGCGGGACGTGCTCGTCATTCCGCGCGCGGCGGTGCGACATGTGGGACAACTGGAGTTGATTGACGTGGCGGAAGGCCAGACCAATCAGCGACGCGCCATCCGGACGGGTCAAATCATCGGCTCGGATTGCGAAGTGCTATCGGGCCTGCAAGCCGGCGAGAAGGTAATTATGCCTGCCGGCGCGACGACCGGGCCCGCGGGGTCTGGGCAACGGGAGGAAACCGAACCATGAATCCGGTCGATCCGATGCACTCGCTCGGCAAACCCGTCGCGGAACACCATTTTACGAACAAGCTCGTTGCTTCGTTTCTTGAATCGAATCTTTCGCTGGTGTTGATTTTGCTTGCGACCTTGATGGGCGCGGCTGCGCTATGGCTGACTCCGCGAGAGGAAGATCCGCAAATCGTCGTGCCGCTGGCGGATGTATACGTGAACTTTCCCGGTCATTCCGCGACTGAGGTCGGACAGCTCGTCACCACGCCGCTGGAGAAAATTCTGTATCAGATCGATGGGGTCGAATACGTCTACTCGATGAGTTATCCGGATCGGGCAATCATCACGGTCCGCTACTACGTCGGTGAGGACCGCGAGCGTAGCCTGGTCAAGCTGCAGAAGAAGATAGAGGAGAACAAAGACATCATTCCGCCGGGCGTGAGCGGCTGGGTGGTCAAGCCGGTTGAAATTGACGACGTGCCGATCGTCACGCTGACGCTAACCAGTCCCACAGCCGACGAGCTGACGCTGCGGCGTGTCGGCGAGGAATTGAGCGAGCGCCTGGCGGCGGTGAAAGATGTGTCGCGATCCTATGTGGTGGGTGGGCAACCGCGCGTGGCGCAAGTTTATCTCGACGCCGGCCGGATGGAGGCGTACCACGTTTCGCCGCTGGAGTTACAGCGCGCCATCCAGGCTTCGGACGTTCGGCAGGTAGCCGGTGATTTCCGCACCGGTGACCGGGTAGTGTCGGTTGAGGCCGGCCCACCGTTCACGAATGCAACGCAGTTGCAAACACTGGTGGTCAGCACATTCGAAGGTCGGCCCGTGTTCCTCAAGGACGTGGCCAGCGTCAGGGACGGTCCCGCGGAGATCGGCAGCTACGTCCGCCATGGATGGGGGCCGGCTCAAGGGTTCACGCATTCCGAGGGCTTCACGGCGACCCTTGTGGGCGGTTCGGCGACCGCAACGCGACCGGCAATCACGCGCGCTTCGGATCCGGCCGTCACCATTGCGATCGCCAAGAAGAAAGGGTCCAACGCCGTCTGGGTCGCACGAGACGTGTTGGCGCAGGCGCAAGAGCTGAAGAAGACCGTCGTGCCGGATGACATTCAGATGGTCATTACCCGCAATTATGGCCTGACGGCCGACGAGAAGGTCAATGATCTGGTCGAAGGACTGGCCGTCGCCATCATCATTGTCATTGGGCTGCTGACTTTGGGGCTGGGCTGGCGCGAGGCGCTCATCGTGGCTGTCGCGGTGCCGGTGGTTTTTGGACTGACGTTGGCGGTCAACCTGTTGCTGGGGTACACGATCAACCGAGTGACGTTGTTCGCCCTGATTCTCTCGCTGGGCCTGCTGGTTGACGACCCGATCGTGGACGTGGAAAACATCTCCCGGCACTTCCTGCTGCGAAAAATGGCGACGCGGCGGATCGTGATGGAAGCCGTGGCGGAGATTCGACCGCCGCTGATCGTGGCGACGCTCGCCGTCATCGTGTCGTTCCTGCCCATGTTTTTCATTACCGGCATGATGGGACCGTACATGCGGCCCATGGCCCTGAACGTTCCGGTGGCCATGCTGATGAGCATGGTGGTGGCCTTCACCATCACCCCGTGGCTGTCGTTCCACGTGCTCAAGCGCAAGTTTGCCGCGGGTGGACCGGTCGGTGGACATGCAGAGGACCCGCACAATCTGGAAGCGGTCAAACAGTCGCGGCTTTACAGGCTCTTCTATCCGCTGATGGCGCCGCTGCTGCATTCGCGGAAGCTGGCGGCGCTGTTCCTGCTCATCATCGGCGGACTGACCCTTGCCGCGACGATGCTGGCGGCAACGCGCAGCGTGCCGCTGAAAATGCTTCCGTTCGATAATAAAAACGAGTTGATGCTCGTGCTGGACTTCGATCGCGGCACGACACTGGAGCGGTCGGATGCGGCGGTGCGAGACTTTGAACGTTATTTGCAAACCGTGCCGGAAGTCTCCGACTTCACCAGCTACGTCGGCGTGGCTGCGCCGATGGACTTCAACGGGGTGGTTCGTCACTACTACCTCCGCCAGGGCGATAACGTCGCCCAGATCCAACTGAACCTTGCCGGCAAGAAGAATCGAACGATGCAGAGCCACGCGATCGGGCTGCGAATCCGCGATGAACTGATGGCCATCGCCGCCAGACACGAGGTGAAACTGAAAATTGTCGAAACGCCGCCGGGGCCGCCGGTCATTGCCTCCGTCGTCGCCGAGATTTACGGGCAGCCGGATAGCCGATACCAGGACCTCCTGGATGGCGCCGAGGTCGTTCGCCATCGCCTTGCGGAGGAGCCGGGAGTCGTCGATTTGGACGACGTGGTTGAGGCGCCGGAGCAGAAGCTGGTGTTCGTGACGGATAAGGAAAAGGCGGCGCTGAACGGCGTCAGTACGCAAGACGTGGCAGCTACGTTGCAAGCAGCGCTGCAAGGCGCCGACGCCGGCACGATCCGCGCGCCGGATGAACGAAACCCGCTGATGATCGATCTGCGATTGCCGATCGACCAGCGGTCCAGCGCCGCCGACCTGGGCCGGCTGAACGTGAAGGGCACGGACGGCTCGCTGGTGCCGCTGGCGGAAATCGGCGCCTGGCAACGATCCACGGTTGACCAGACGATCTATCACAAAAACCTCCACCGCGTCGCCTACGTGTTTGCCGAGACCGCCGGCCGCCCGCCGGCGGACGTGGTCGTCGATGTTCAGGCCGACCGCGCCAAACCCGGCACCGTCGTGCCGGCCACGAGTTTCGCATCCGCGGGCGGCTGGGTGCAGGACGCAAAGCCCGCGGCCGTGGCGGATCGCACCTTCTTCACCAACGGCAGCGGCATCGGCTGGCAATTGCCGCCCGGCCTGCGCGTCGATTTTGCCGGCGAAGGCGAATGGAAAATTACGCTTGATGTATTCCGGGACCTGGGCCTCGCTTTCGCCGCGGCGCTGGTTTGCATCTATGTTCTGCTGCTGGCGCAAACCAAATCGTTTGTTATCCCGGCGGTGGTGATGCTCGCAATTCCTTTAACGATCCTGGGCGTAATGCCGGGATTCTGGATTCTAAACGCAATCTCGGGCGGCAAGATCGGTCCCTACGCCGACTCCATCTTCTTCACCGCCACCGGGATGATCGGGATGATTGCGCTGGCCGGCATCGTGACGCGCAATTCTATTATTCTCATTGATTTCATTCACCTGTCGCTGGCTCGCGGACGCTCGTTGTTTGACGCCATCGTGGAAAGCTGCGTGGTTCGCCTGCGCCCGATCCTGCTCACGGCCGCGGCGGCGATGCTGTCGGCCATTCCGATCATCGTTGATCCGATTTTCTCCGGGCTGGCATGGGCCCTCATCTTCGGGCTGTTTGCTTCAACCCTGTTCACACTCTTCGTGATCCCGGTCACTTACTGGCTGGTGTATGCCAACAAGCCCGGACATGGCGTATCTCCGACGGAAAGAGATCGTGAAGAGTTAGAACGCTCATCAACCGCAGGTGTTGCCCAACGCGGGCAGCGTCCAGTTGGCGCAACAGTTTAGTTCGAGCGAAGGTTTTATGTCGGAAGTTATTGTTGAGACGTGTGACCCGGCGCATGCACTCCAATGTCTGGAGATATGGGGCGGCAGCGGACCGATTCACGAAACCGTGTCCGTGCCCGGAATCGACCTCTGGATTTCGTCGGATCCCTGTTGTGGCGATCCCAATGGTGGCGATATCTACTTTGTCTCAGTCTGCGGATGTCAGCAGGTGTCCCGATTCGTCGTCGCAGATGTGGCCGGACACGGAGGGGCCGCCGGCAAGCTGGCCAAGCGCCTGCGGCAATTGATGCGTAAGCATATCGGCACCGCCGACCAAACCCGTTTCGCTCAAGCGTTGAACCGCGAATTTTCTGATCTGGCCCGAAACGGCCGATTCGCCACGGCATTGCTGGCAACTTACGTTCCACAGACCGATCATCTCGTTTTCTGCAACGCCGGCCATCCGCCGCCCATTTGGTATCGAGCCGCGACACAATCATGGGCGGTCATCCGCCAAGACATCGCGCCGCAAACGAATGCGGCCATGAACGTGCCTTTGGGCGTCATCAAACTAACCGATTACGTCCAGTTCGCGATCCCTTTGGCAAAGGATGATCTTGTGCTGATATACAGCGATTCCCTCATTGAAGCGCGAGACCCGCAAGGCCGAATGCTCGGCGAGGAGGGCTTCCTGGATCTGTTGCGCGGCTTGCACGTTGGTCGTCTGGCCGATTTCGGTCGCGCGGCATTGGAGGCCGCCGCCTCCTTCCGCGGTGGGATTCCGGCAAACGACGACATGACGTTGCTCGTTTTGCACCACAACGCCGCCAATCCGAAGAAGCTCAATATCGGTCAGAAACTCCATGTAATCGCAAAGATCTTCGCGTCTTCGGTGCCTGTCATGATCAATTGATGGCCAATAAGGAATGTTGAATTCAAAACAACAAAGGTGATAACGATGTCAAACACAACGATACACTATCGCAATCTCGGCCCTGCCGAAGTCTATGCGCTTCAGGGCAATGGACAGCTCATCGACCTTGTCGATGTGCGCACAGCCGGGGAATACGAATCGGTTCATGCGAAAGGCGCCAGGTCCATACCGCTCAGCAAGCTTTCGCCGCAATCGGTAACGACCGGCCGACGAGGTTCTCCCGATCAGCCGCTCTACATCATCTGTCAATCCGGTGGTCGTTCGCGGACCGCTTGCGACCTCCTTGCCGCGGCGGAAATAAATGTTGTCAACGTTGAGGGCGGCACATCGGCATGGAGGCGGGCGGGCCTTCCTGTTGTTAGAAGCACGAGCGGATCGGGTCGTTTGACGCCGGTCATCCGCCTTGGCGCCGTCGCGCTGGCGCTGGCCATGCTGGTTCTCGGCTTCACCATTCATCCTGCATTTCTCTTCGCGGCTGGTGCCATCTGGTTCACACTTCTGATCATCAACCGCGGTTGCCCGTTGGGCTCCTGCGCAATCGACCCGCGCAGCGGGTCTGCGTTGGAACCGCCGAATCGCGACGATTCATCGAAAGGATCAAACCATGCAAATGTGTAAGAATGTCGGCCCAGCCGACGGTGTCATTCGCGCTCTCATCGGTGTGGTCGCCCTCGTTTTGGCGTTTACGAAACCGAACGTCATGTCCGGCAGCTTCCTGGGAATCATTGTCGCGGCAGTCGGCGTGATCATGCTTGGCACCGCGGCAATTGGCATGTGCCCGTTGTACTTGCCATTTAAACTTTCAACCTGCAAACTCCAGCAGCACTGAGATATGCTTGGCCGGCCCTCTGAGCGATTTGCACGAATGCCGCTGCGGCGTGGCCGAGCGCTACGGTTTGCCCTTTGGGATCATGCGTCATTGCGGCACCGGGGCCAGTGTGCGCCCAGTCTGACAAACGTCGTCGATCCACATATCCAATGTGGGCTTGAAGCCGAAAAAGCGATGAGTCGAAAGGAGGGTAAATCGTGCCATTACGGATTGTGATTGTCGGTGGCGTGGCTGGTGGGATGAGTGCGGCGACCCGCGCCAGGCGGATGAATGAGGATGCCTCGATCATCGTTCTTGAGCGAGGTGGCTTTATCTCGTTCGCCAATTGCGGGCTTCCGTACTACCTCGCCGGGCGGATCGAGTCCGAGGACAAGCTGCTGGTCACAACTGCTGCGCGCGTCCGCGAACGATTCAACATCGATGCGCGGGTGCGGCACGAGGTGACCCTGATCGACCGTAATGCGAAGGAGGTCGAGGTTCGCGACGACGCAGCCGGCACCACCTATCGCCTGTCTTACGACAAGCTCATTCTGGCCACTGGTGCTTCGCCCATGCTCCCGCGCATTGACGAAGTGGGTGCGAGACAGTCGAACGTATTTCTGCTGCGGTCGATGGAGGACGCGCGAAGCGTTCAGCGGTGGATTGTCGAACAAGAACCACGGTTAGCCGTGATCGTGGGAGCCGGGTTCATCGGCCTGGAAATGGCGGAAGCACTTTGCGACCGCGGCTTGCGGGTGACGATCGTCGAGAAGTCTCAACAAGTGCTGCAGCCTCTGGACCCGGAAATGGCCGAGCCGATCGCCGCTGAACTGGCCAAACACGGCGTTGACGTGATCACCGGCATGGGCCTCAGCAAACTGCGCAGTGCCGGAGCCGGAGACTTGACGTCGGTCGAGGTTCGGGATGATGCGAAAAAGTTGGGCCATGAGATTCCGGCCGACATGGTACTCCTGTCGATCGGCGTGAAGCCGAACGTCTCACTGGCGGCGGCAGCCGATTTAACGATCGGGGCAAGTGGAGCAATCGCCGTTGACGCGTATCAGCGGACCAACGATCCCGACATCTATGCCGTCGGCGATGCCAGTGAGGCAACGCACGGGGTGACCGACACGAAAGTCCGCATCCCCCTGGCTGGACCGGCCAACCGACAAGGGCGGCTCGCCGGTGAGCATGCGGCAACCGGGACCTCGGATTCCGCAGCAAGGGTCTTCGGAACGAGCATCGTCCAGGTTTTCGGCATCTCGGCTGGACTCACCGGCCTGAGTGAGGCGGCGGCGCGAAAGGCTGGTTTGAATTTTGACACATCTTACGTGGTAGCCGGTCATCATGCAGGGTATTACCCCGGTGCCGAGCCGATGATTATCAAACTCGTGTACGAGAAACCGACACGTCGGGTTCTGGGTGCGCAGGCCGTCGGCGCTGCGGGTGTTGACAAGCGGATTGATATAGTCGCGACGCTGTTACATTTCGGCGGGACATTGGAAGATCTGGCCTCACTGGACCTTGCCTATGCTCCGCAGTTCGGTTCGGCAAAGGACCCGATCCATCTTGCGGCAATGGTGGCCCAGAACCAGCTCCGTGGGACGGTGGCGGCGGTGTCGGCGCTGGCCGTGGATGGGGATCTGCGCCTAGACGTTCGGACACGGTCAGAATACGCGGCCGGCTCGCTTCAGGGTGCCATCAACATCCCGCTGGATGAGCTTCGAAGTCGTTTGGGTGAGTTAGACGTCAGTCGCCCGATTACTGTGTACTGCCAAGTTGGCCTTCGTGGCTACGTTGCCTCGCGCATTCTCATGCAACACGGGTTCAGCAATGTTCGCAATCTCAAAGGCGGTTACCGAGTCGCCAAGTTGTGGGCCGAGCCGAGCAGTTCGAGCAATTGAGGGCCAACGCAATCGCGAAACGAGTTATCTTGGATCAACCTCACACGCATCCGATCGAATCAGACTCTGCGGGCGTGAAGATTCCGCCACCGCTCTATTTTCTTTCAGGCCTTGTTCCTGGCGTACTCCTAACGGTCTGGATTCCGACAGCCTGGTTATCCTTAGAGTATTCTCGCGTCGTTGGAGGACTTCTAATCGGGTCGGGCATCATCCTCGCATCGTCAGCGATCTATTGTTTCCGGCGAACGGGAACAGCGATTCGACCGCACAAGCCTGTGTCCGCACTTGTGATTCGTGGACCCTATCGTTTCACGCGTAACCCAATGTATCTGGCGTTGACGGTTTGCTATTTGGGAATTGCCATATCCATTCAGTCATTCTGGTCGATCTCGTTTTTACCGTTGGTGCTGGTGCTTATTCGATGGAATGTGATTGCACGCGAGGAGGTTTACTTGGAGCGGCGCTTTGGGGTCGAATACACCGATTTTAAGGCACGTGTCCGACGTTGGATTTAGGGACGTGTGAGGGCGTCTAAACTAAAACCCTGTCCCGCCGCCACCTTGAGCGGTGTCGTCATCGATTGGCTGGAAGCGTTCAGGACCGGGGACGGGTGCACAGCAAGCGGAATCGGCGAATGTATTGCATTGGTGAGTGACCCGTCATCGCCCCTGAACCAACTCCACAAATGCCTTGGCGGCCGGACCGTCGGATTTGCCGGGGAGGCGGAGCAATACCAGTGGACGCTTGATCGAGAGATCGACGACGGGAACGACGACAAGCGTTCCGGCCGACACTTCACTGCCGATCGTCAATTCGGAGACGATCGATAATCCAATGCCGGCCTGGACAGCTCGCTTGATCGCTTCAGCACTGCCAAGCGACATCAGTGGCTTTACCGTCAGTTTTCGTTTGGCCAGCGCGTTTTCGATTACTTCCCGGGTCCCGGAGCCCGGCTCGCGAAGGATCAGTTCCTCCCGACACAGCATGGCAGCGGTGATCCGCTTGTGCTTGAGAATCGAATGTCGCGGGGGCGCGATGGGCACGAGCCGGTCTTCCTGGATAATCTGTGCCGCCAGCACATCGCTGGGAACAAGGCCTTCGGTGAACGCTAGGTCGAGACGATTTTCCAGAAGCATTCGCTCGATCTGATGAGTGTTGGCAATTTCCATCACAAGTTCGATCTGCGGGTATTTGTACCGAAACCGGCCGAGGGTTGCGGGAAGAAGGTATGAGCCGATCGTCAGGCTCGCGCCGACAACCAACTTTCCGCGCGACAATCCCAGCAGATTGGCGATGGCGGATTCGGCCTCGTGCTCAAGCGAGTCGATCCGCCGCGCGTATCCAAGGAGCAATTCACCTGCGGCCGTCAGCCGCACGCCGCGCGGGAGGCGGTCAAACAGCGTGGCCTTCAATGCGGTTTCCAGTTCGGCGACCTGTAGCGAGACCGCCGGCTGGCTAACCATGAGGCGCTGCGCGCCCTTTGTAAATCCGCCCGCCTCCGCTACGGCGGTAAAGGCGGCCAATTGCGTCCTGTTCATGCCATCAGATTATCTGATCGATAGTATAACAACTATGTCTTTGCATTATGATTCTTTACGCTCGATGATCCGTGCATGGATATCGCATTTATTTCCGATGCGCAACCCCGACCCCAACGGCGAATGGAGAGGCGAATCGCCGTAGGCTGTCGGAAACTATTATTCCTCGCAGGTGCGGCACTGTGCCTCACACACTGGGCGACCCCGCCGCTGGCGTTGGCGCTAGGGGCGATTCTGGCAATGACGGTTCACAACCCATTCGGTAAAGCCGGGCACAAGCTTTCCAAGTGGCTGCTGCAAACCAGTGTGGTTCTTCTGGGATTCAGCATGAATTTGCGGGTCGTGCTGCGCGCGGGTGCCAATGGCGTGCTCTTCGCCTCCGGCACGATCGCCGTCACGCTGCTGCTCGGGTACCCTCCCGCTCAAAACTGAAACCGCCGCGTTATTGAGGGAATGTTTGAAGGGTAAAGCACCCGACGCGCCAGCCTTTTCGATGCCCATTATTGATAAGGTGGCGCACATGGTGCGCGCAGACTTGGCGGATGCCCGAGCACGGTGGATTGAGGCGGCCGGGACACCTGAGGCACTGTGGGCACGTCAAAAATCCAAGATACTATGCTATCGAGATGAAAGCGGGCGTGTCGCGGATTTTCACGCATTTCGACACACATTTATCTCCAATTTGGTGGCAGCCGGGGTTCATCCCAAGACGGCCCAAATGTTGGCGCGGCATTCGACAATTACTTTGACGATGGACCGTTACACACACGTCGCAACAGCGGCTTTATCGTCAGCCGTGAATTTATTGCCAAATCTCGATGGAAAGGGACCAGCACCCGAAAGAATACCATCGACGGATGGAGCACAGTCTCCGGTTTCCTTATCACCAGGCTTGTCACCCAGCGGCGATATTGCATGGGCTCCCACGGAGTTCCACGGAGGACGCATCAAGCATGCGCAAGATGGATTTTCGCCCGAAAAAAGCGACGCAAACACTGATTTTCCCCAGCCCGATCCGCGAAGACCTGATGGAGACAAGGGGCGAAGCAAAACGGCTTCGAGGTCCGCCGTGCGAAATTTTATTTCGACGGGAATGTCTTCACCAAGGACCTGACGTACAAGTTCCAGTGGCAGGATTCGGACAACGGCGGAGCGCCGACGTTGGAATGGGGCTGGGCGCAGTACGTTTTCGCACACAATGTAGGTTTGGGCGATGTCGGCGTGAAGGCGGGCCAGTTCAAGGACTATCAATTTAAGGAGCAGGCGATCGCTGCGGATACTGCCCAGCCGCTGGTCGAACGGTCGGCGGCGGATTCCCTTGTCGGCGGTTATGCCCTCGGCGGCCCGCTGGTGCAGGGAGTGGACCTTGTATACACAGGGAACAAGAGTCCCATCCATAACGATCTGGTGTTCATGGACGGCACCAACAGCGGAAACACCGATTTCACCAACGTCCCGACGGCAACGACGAAGGTGCATTGGGGCGCGTCCGACCGGGTGGATTGGAAGGTCTGCGGTGATTGGGCTGACACGACCGACCTGACGGGCCAATCTTCGGCTGGGCATGATCTGCTCGATATTGGCGGAGGCGTGGGTTACACCGATGGCACGGTCATCGCGACCGGTGGCCAGACCGGCATGGATATTTTGCGGTTCGACGCGGATGCGCAGTGGCTTCTGGCCAAGCGGTTTACGATTTTCACCGCGTTCTATGACGACTATTTCCGCAACATTGTCGGCGCTTCGAGCCGAAACGACATGGCCGCTCTGGTGGAAGGCGGAGTCTTCGTCGCGCCGGCCTGGCAGGTCGTCGCTCGATACGACGTCACCGAGGTGGGTAATCGGTTCAAGATCGCCACCAAAGCCGACTTTAGCGAGATCGGCGCCGGCCTCAACTATTACATGGGTCCGGACGGAAGCTGGGGCAACCACGCGAAGTTCTCGCTGGATGTGGACTATCTGCCCAACGGATTCCCATCCACCGGGGCCACTGGGTTGGGTTACGTCGCCAGCACGAGCGACAACGAAATCGTCTTCCGCGGCATGTTCCAGTTCTGGCTCTGATGCCGGCAGGGTGCTTCTCTCGACACCGCTCCTGTCCTGCGCTGAACAATGACCGGGCCACTTCCGGCCAAATCATCTGTGGTCACCAAGGCCGACCCGACCGCAAACCACCGCGGCCTTCTGTGAGCGCATTATCCCCGCAGCACCGCCGCGCGTTCGGCCGCCTGCTGGGCCATTCCCCGGCAGACCAGTTCACACAGGTCAAAGACGAGCGGCAGGCTGATTGAGTAGATTGCCCGGTTCCCGTCCTGCAGTCGTGTGATGATTCCGGCCGACAGGAGAATGCCAAGCTGCTTCGACACGTTCGCCTGCTTCAAGCCCGATTGCTCGACCAATTCCCCCACGTTCACCGGGCCGCTTTGAAGAATCTGCAGGATCCGCAGGCGGCTGCCCTCGGAAAGCACGGCGAAAAGCTCGGCCACCGCCTGTAGTTGCGCGGTGTCGAGAGATTTGTGACTCCCGCGAGGTCGATTCCGGGGTAAAGATCCATTTTTCATGTACCACTCTCTTGGTTATATCACTAGCTAGTAATATAGTAATTATAGACGCCGCCGGCGACTTTGGCAAGGCGGCAAAACGGTTCTTTTGGGAGGTATCTTATGTCCAGCAATGCCAAGGGCTATTATGAGAACAACGCCGCCGCGATGAAGCCCGTTCGAGCCTCGATGCCCGAACTGATCAAGGGATTCGGAGCTTTGCACCAGACCGCCATGAAACCAGCCGCCCTGACGGTGCTGGAAAAAGAATTGATGGCCCTGGCCATCGGATTGGCCGTTCGGTGTGAGAATTGCATCTACGCGCACGTTCAGGCGGCACTGAATGCCGGCGCGACGCGCGAGCAGGTTCTCGAAGCCGCCGGCGTGGCCGTAATGATGCAGGGCGGTCCCACGTACACCTACCTGCCCCGTATCATTGAAGCATTGGACGCCATCGCGGAACGAACGTCGAATTGAAGTTAGGCGGAGACTCTCATGTCCACCAACACCATCCCCCTTGCGGAATGTCGTCGCCTGATCGATAGCGGGCAACCCATTCACATCCTGGATGTTCGAACGCCCGCGGAGTTTGCGCGCGTTCATGCATTGGGCGCGAGGCTAATGCCGCTGGACGAACTGGACCCGGCCGCGGTTGCCGCCCAGCGGCGCGACGCCGATGACCCGATCTACGTGATTTGCCAGTCCGGCGGACGGGCTGCAAAGGCCTGCCAGCGACTTCAAGAGGCCGGATTGGCTCACGTCTATTTCATCCAGGGCGGCACGGCCGCGTGGGAGCGAATGGGCCTGCCTGTCGAACGCGGTGGCGGAAATGTCATCTCCCTCGAACGGCAGGTGCGCATTGGCGCAGGCTCACTTGTCCTGCTAGGCTTGGCGCTGGCATGGAGAATTCACTGGGGGTTTCTCGCCATCCCTGCATTTGTCGGCGGCGGCCTGGTGTTCGCGGGCATCACGGACTACTGCGGCATGGCACTCGTTCTGGGCAAAATGCCGTGGAATCGTCGAAGTCGGGCTGACGCGCCCAAGTGCTCCATAGCACCGTGAGCCTGCGCATAGTCATTCACGCGGTCGTTTGACGCTTCAATCAGATCGCGATGCTGAATCTCGTCGAGTGTGATCGCGTCTGCGATGCGATCGTAAAGCCAAACTACAAATCCGCCAGCGCCTGCGACAATCGCCGCACTTCGTGCAGGGCCATTCCCTTGAGTTTCGGCACGTGATTCCCAACCTGCGGGACGATCGCGTGTGTGACGCCGAGGCGCGAGGCTTCGCGCAGGCGGGTCTCCAGTTGCGGCACGGTGCGGACTTCGCCTCCAAGACCCAGCTCCCCCACCGCCAATGTTCCCGTCGGCAGCGGGCGATTCATGTGGGCCGACGCGATCGCCAACGCGATGGCCAGATCGACGGCGGGTTCGGGCGTTTTGACGCCGCCGGCGACGTTGACGAAAACGTCCTCGGCTGCCAGGCGCATTTCGGCGCGCTTTTCCAGGACGGCAATGATCATGGCGACGCGATCGGGAGATACGCCGCTGGTTTTTCGTTTGGCGGCGCCGATGACGCTGGAGGCCGTCAGGGCCTGGACTTCAACCAACAGGACGCGTGAACCCTGCGTGGCCGCCGTGATGACCGATCCGCTGGGCTGGCCGCCGGCGCCATATTGCTCGATGAACAATTTGCCGGGATCGGTGACTTCGGTGAGTCCCTGGCCGGTCATTTCGAACAGGCCCACCTCGTGTGTGCCGCCGAAGCGATTTTTCACGCATCGGACGATGCGATGGGCGTGAAAACGGTCTCCCTCAAAATAAGCGACGGTATCGACGATGTGTTCGATGAGCTTGGGGCCGGCCAGCGTGCCCTGCTTGGTGACATGGCCGACGAGAATGATGGCCGTGCCGGTGGCCTTGGCCAGGTAGACCAGGTCCATGCAGCAATCGCGGAGTTGCGTGACCGATCCCGGCGCCGCGGGAAGTTGCGGCTTGTAGATCATCTGAATCGAATCGACGACGGCGACGGCGGGCTCGTGCCGGCCGATCTGATGGAGGATGCGCTGCACGTTCGTTTCGGCCAGCACGAGCAGTTGGCCGGATTTGACGCCCAGTCTTCCGGCGCGCAAGGCCGTCTGGCGGGCCGATTCCTCGCTGGTGACGTACAAGACTTTGGACGGTTGACGCGATGAAGCCATCGCATGAGCGACCTGTAGAAGGAGCGTCGATTTGCCGATGCCGGGTTCTCCGCCGACGAGCACCACCGAGCCTGGGACGATCCCGCCGCCGAGCACGCGATCGAATTCGGCGATGCCCGTGGGCAAGCGCGGGGTTTGGGTTTCGTCGATCTCTCCGATGGGCAGGGCCTCGGCCGCGACGGCGAGCCTGGCGGCGGTTCCCAGGGCCTCGGCTCGCGATTCAGCCCGGGCGTCGGGGGCCGGCGGGGTGTAGGATTCCAGGCTGTCCCAGGTTCCGCAGTCGGGGCATTTTCCGAACCATTTCGGATGCGAGCTGCCGCAATGATTGCAAAGAAATTGGCTCCGCGTTTTGGCCACGAGAGGAAGATGTTACGTTACGCTTGGGCTCTTTCGCAATTGCGGGAATATTAGATGCAACCGCGAAGACGCGAAGATCGCGAAGACGGCGCGAAGAAATGCCGAAGAAATCAGCCAGTGAACTTCTTCGCGTCTGTCTTCGCGATCTTCGCGTCTTCGCGGTTGCATTTTCACCGATCACGATAGATGTGCCGGCGGGAGCGATTGGAGAATTGGCGGATCGGTCGCTGAGAGGTCCCGATTCAATACTCGCAGGGTGTACCACGGCATCCAAACGGCGCATCTGGCTGTCACGGCCACGATTGTCCCCAGCACGATTCCGGGCAGCCCCAGGTGGCCGTAGCGCACGAAGCTGTAACTCAAAACAACGTTGGCGATCCCCGCGATCAGCACGGAAAGGGTGAACGGCCGGACTTTTCCGATGGCCAGGAGGATCGATCGTCCGACGGCGCTGCTCCCGCCGACGACGGTGTGAATGAGCATCATGGGCAGGATGGCGCAGGTGGCGGCCATGGCATCCTTGAGCCAGAACTTGAAGAGATATGGGGCGAGAAGATAGAGGATTGGGGCGGCGGCGAGGAGCAGAAAGAACGTCGCCAGCGTTCCGCGGATGTAATAGCGGCGAACGAGAGCAAAATCGCCCGTCGCGTGGGCGAGGGCCGATCGCGGCAGGAGCACCGACGCCAGCGCGCCCACCAGCAGGAGCGCGCCGCCGTCGATTTGCACGGCCGGCGCGTAGGTCGCCACGGTTGCCACGTTGATGAGGTTCAATATCAGCAGGTTGTCCGTCGGGGCGTAGAGATAGTCGGCCATTTGCGCGGCCACGACCATTGCGCCGAAGATCAGGAGGCGGCGGACGAGCTTGGGGCTGAATCGCCGCCACCATTGGTCGAACACGCCGCTGCCGTAACGGTGCGACAGAACGGAGCGGGCGATCAGCAGAGCGAGCGAGGCGCAGATCAATGCGCCGCCGGTTGCGCGTTGCCAGGGCAGGCCAAGCGCCAGCAGCGCGATGGCCGTGCCTGCGCCCCAGATCACTTCATGGATTGTGAGCAGGAAATTGTCGAGGGAAATTTTCCCGGAAGTCTGCAAGGCGGCGGCTGGGGCGTCGCTGATGAGCCGGAGCAGCGTGGCGACGCCGAGCATTAGCACCAACTCGGATGCGACGCCATGGCTATCGGCGTTGGTTTGCGAGGATTGGAAGAGCCATAAAAAGCCCAGCAGAAGTATCCCGCCGCCGAAAGCGGTGAGCAGGGCCATGGCGAATCCGTTGGCGTAGACGGCTTGGACGGCGGGCGAGCGGTGCGAGTCGCTGGGCGACTGGCGGATTGCTTCGGCGGTCAGGCGGATGATCGCCGGGCTTAGGCCGATGGCGGCATATTCGAGAATCCCGATGGTGGATTGGAAGAGGGCGAGCAGGGCGAAGGCGGGCTTGCCGGCGGTGCGGATGACCGCGGCGGTCACGACGATCCATGCCAGCACGCGGGCGGCCGTCACCAGGTAGGCCGAAAGGATATCGCGACGAAGGCTGGAACCGGTTTGCACGGGGGAATAATACAGGTTTTAGGCTGCCAGCGCCGCCGGGAAGAAATCCGGCTGTGACTCCGTCGCCGGCATCGCCCGCGTCCGCAGGCCGCGCCGAACGAGCAGCACCGTCGCGAAAGAAAGCAGCGGAACGATCGGATGAATCCGTGATTTGTAGAGAACCATCGTGAATTCCAGGCCGATGTACACCGTTGCCAGGACGCCAACCAGCCAGCGGTCTTCCCAGTTGACCGATGCCCGCTCACGCGCATTGCGCTGGAAATCCGCGGCCAATACCACCACGCCGACGGTCAGCAGCAGCAGGTCATAGTCGAAATAGAACGGCATGAGCAGGGGCATGGCGATGATGGCGGCGGAGATGAGCCGATCGCGGCCCGAGCCGGAGCGCTGGCTCGGCGGCGTTTTGAAGATCAGCGTCGCCAAGCCGGCGATCACGCCGAGTTCGCAGAGGCCCCACATGATTTTCACCGACACGGCGGCCGGGCCGGCGCTCCATCCCTGGATCGCCATCCGCCAGAACGCCTTGAACGTGATGTGGCGCTCCCAGCGATAGACGAGCTGCTCCTGAATCCATCGCATGTTTTGCGGCATGCGATAGACGAACTCGTGCATTGATCCCGGCATGGTCAGCATGTTCACGAGCACCAGGGCGGTTCCCGTGAGGCATACGCCGAGCATTGCCCGCCGGCCCTGGCTCAGAACCAGGACGATGGCCACGACCGCGCCGAGTTGCGGCTTGTAGAACAGCAGTCCGCACACGATCCCCGCCAGCACCGACCGCCCGGCGCGCCAGAGCGTCACGGTTGTCGTCAGCAGCAAGAGCGAGAAGTACGTGTTCTGGCCATGGCAAAACGCCTGGAAGCAGGGCATCATCGGGAGAATCAGAAGCGGCACCAGCAGTTTCGTCTTCCATCCGCCATCGAGCATCCGGCACATGAGAATGATCGAAATCGCCAGGGAAATCACACCGAGGGTCCACCAGAGGTGCAGGGCCGTCAGATAGGGCAACGCCGAAAGGGGCGCGAACATCCAGGCGGCGAAGGGGGGATTCCACCATGGGCCGAAGCTCGTGCCCATCGACAATCCGGCGGCGTGTCCGGTTTTGAATTCAAAGGCGCGGGTGGCCGGGAGGTCGTACAGTTGCTCGAAATGTCCCGTGCGTGCGCAGGTGCCGCCGTAATAGAAGGCCAGAAAATCGTGGCCGAGCATGTCCCAGGTGACGGCGCGATCCTTTGAGATCACGCAGTTGCAGACGAACATGGTGAGCATGAAGATGACGAGCAATCCGCCGGCTCGCCAGAGGCGCGTGCGGAGATCGCGCCGGGTCGTGAGGCGCTTTTTTATGAACGCGAGTATTGCCATGCGCTGTCAACGTATCGGCGTAAAATGCCGGGATATGTTTTCAATCCGCCGGAACTGCATTACCGGACGCTGGGTGCGTGACGTAATCGGCGAGAACGAGGGCAAATCAATCAAGAAGATGCAGGAAGATGATCGGTTGAATTCTTCGTGACGATCGGCAGCGGCAGCGTGCTCTCCTATACGAGCTGGCGACTTCGGCCGTCACGAAGACCGCAACCGATCAACATTCTCTTCGTTTATCTGCCCTCGTTCCCGCCGATTCAGTCAACCACCCCTGGACTCTACGCCACCCAGAGATTCAGGGCGAATCGCATCATGAGCAAGAACGACAGCGGCGTGGCGATGGCGGTGTAGGCCAGATGAATGATCCGCCATCTCCGGCCGAGGATCGCCAGCAACATGAACGCCGGAAAAAGCACGACGACGAATCGGGTGATCGACCAGAACCGCGCGGCGGCGAGCATGACGGCGAGCATCGACGCGGCGAAGAGGGTGTAGCTCGGCCGGAGAAATCGCAGGCACAGAATCACCAGCAGGACGAAGAGTCCGGCACATCCCAGTTGCAAGCCGGCCCGCGAGGAGTGCATGACGGTTTGGATCGGCGACGGATCCCATTGCCGCTGTGCGACCACGAATGCCAGTGGATCGCCGAATCGATGCCATTGGAATGCCATCCATGCCAGCAGGGCCGCCGGGCCGGATGCCAGCCAGAGCATGTCGCGACGCGGTGAACCTCTGTATTGGAGAAAATATTCCAGGGCCAGGCCGGCGCTGAGCAGAACGCCGTCCGGGCGCGATAGCGCCGCCATGGCCGCCAGCGTCCCGGCGATGGGCCACTGTCCGCGTCGAGCATGGTAAAACGCCCCCGTCGCCAGCGCCAGAAATAGCGACATCGGATAGACCGCCGAGAGGAAAAAACTGGTGGGGAAAATCAGCAGGTACCATCCGGCCCGCGCGGCCGCTTGGTCGTGTCCTTCCAGTTGCATCAGCGCCGCCAGATACCCCACGGCCGCGAGCAGGGCGAGATTGGAGAGGATGATTCCCGCCGCCAGCATCGCCGCATCGCTGCCGCCGGCCAATTGGCCGCCGATTCGCATCAGCATCGGAAACAGCGGAGCGAAGGCGGCGTTGGATTGCGCGCCGGGCGCGAATTGATAGCCGTCGCGGGCGATGGATAAATACCACAAGCCGTCGAAATGAGACCACATGTTGATGGCGGCGGATGAGGTTGGGCCATTCCATCCGCCTTCGGCCGACGAGGAGAGCCGCCAGAGCGCCAAGCAGGCCGCCAGCAGGAGCAAGCCGCGCGTGCAGGCGAAGGGGATCAGGACGTTTCGGAGAAAGTGGTGGGGATGGGGGACCTGCCGACTGGCAGGCCACGCCGGGGCGCCGCAAATCGTGGTTTGTCCGGGTTCCATCTATTGATCCCGCCGATAAATGGTTTCTTTCCCCGCCTGCGCTTCCGGCGAATAGTTTTTCCGGACGTAATCGCGCAGGTCGTGCCATGCCTTGACATAGTTGGCCTGGCGTTTTGGATTCAGGCCCAGCTCCTTGATGTGCGTGCTGACGGCCTGGATATACCAGTCGATTCGCGTCGGGAGCAGAATGTAGCGGGGACGACGCTGATCGAAATCGCCAATCATCGCGCGGCAATAATCCAGCGGGGCATCATCATCGTTCACCCACAGAAACGTCATCGGATAGCGCGAGCCGGGCTTGAGATTGGTTTCGATCAGCAGCCGTTGCATCCCGTCCTGCCAGACCGCGTCGCCATCCCGGGCGTGGGCGGCCAGATACTCGCTGGCGGCCAAATGCTCCAGGGGATTGTGCGCATCCTGCAACACCAGGGCGGCGCCCCAAGCCGACAGGAGCATCGGAAGCGCCAGCGCTGCCGCCAATGGAAGCGCGGCGGATTTGCGCGGGATCAGGCCGAAGAGCAGAGCGGCCGGGCCGGCCAGGACGAGAAAATGATAGGCATACATCCGCCGCTGGGCGGCGATGCCGGCGACTTCGAGCACCATCCAGACAAGAGCGAAAATCACGACGGATCGGTTCGCATCATTGGCAATCCGATGCTCCGGCCGGCGAAACACCACGCCGCGCACGAGCATCGGAAACCCCGCGATGACGATCACAATGATCGGCTTGCTGATGTCCCAGGGTTCCCAGGGAGATTGGGAGGCGTAACGCGCGATTTGCCGCCAGATAGTGGGCATTTCGCGCAGGAGATCGGCTGCGATGAGATACGCCAGTGCGACCAGGGCGGGAATCGCCAGCCCGGCGGCCGTTGCCGCGGCGTGGACGGACATTCGGCCAAGATCGCGGCGATGCCGCCAGATCGTCGCCGCGGCGAAGGCGGCGAGCACGCCAAGCCCGGACGGCTTGAGCATCGCGGCGGTCCCGGCGGCCAGGCCGGCCAGCAGCGAATCGCGGGGATCATCGCGGCAGAGGGAAAACATCGCCGCCGACGCGGAGACAATGCAGAAGAACGCCTGGAGGGTCTCCAATTGAAATCCGCCGAAGACCGCGAAATTGAAGTTGAGATAGACCAGCGCGAACAGGCCTGCCGCCAGGCCGGCATGGCGGTTGATGTTTTGATTCGCCGAGCGGGCCAGCAGAAATGCGGCCCCGAAGGATAGGGCCATCTGCAACAGCACGTAGGCCGGCCAATTGTCGCCGAAGATCCGCCAGCAGGCGCTGGTCATCAATCCGACGGTGGGGAATTTATTGTCGATCAGTTCGTAGCCGACCCGGCCGCCCTCGCTGACGAGCTTGCCCATATAAACGAACATGGCGCCGTCGGAATCGAAGGGCCGGGCCAGATAGCTCAAGCGCCCGAGGAGGGCGAAGACGATGCAGATGGCGATCAGGACCGCCAGGCCCAGGCGCGGCGGCGCGCGGTGGGGGTTGGATCGTTCAGTTGGAATGGATTCTGGCTGGGCGCAGACCGTCACAGGATTGTTATCGGCCAGTGCGGGCGGGGCGCTCATTGGACAAAAAAAACCACGGCATCGCCGTGAGCTTTGGGGGATGATCGGACCCTACCGAGGCTTACGCCCCCTTGCGCACAGACAGCAGAACGTTGACGCGGATACCCGAGAAGGCAGACGACAGATTCACCATACGCTCATAGGCCATCATCGGGTAGAAGAGCAGCGGGTGAGCGCGTCCATAAGCCGGCTGGTTATCGTGCGCTCCCCAGCGAAAAATCGGCGATGAGGGGGCGGTGCGGCGAACCCACATCAATGCCAAGCCAGCAGTCCCGACAAGTCCATTGGCTGTTGCTGAGGATGTGATCGATTCGCATCGCCGCCCACGAGACACGATAGCTCCAGCCAAAGCCGAAACCCGCGGCGTCGAACGCATCGGTAAATTGACGGAAGTTTTCCCGAAAGATCGGGCTGTCAGGACAGAGATTAAAATCACCGGCGATTAGAAGCGGACCGGAAATGCTTCGCGTGATGCGGTTCAGTTCGCGCGACTGACCTTCTCTTTCGATGGCGTTATTTTCAAGATCGGTTTTGCCGTTGGGCATGCCTTGCAGGGCGGCAAATAAGAGCGGGTGAGGAGAGGCAAGGTGCACGCTAAAGAGATCGATCCTTCCGGCGGAGGTTTCGAGGGTGTAGTGAACGGCAGAACCGTCTTCAAGCTCTTGGGCCGTGTCGATGCGGAATCGGGTGGCTATACATTGTTCGCCAATCGTGATGACGTTCCAATCGCCTTCACGGAAGATTGAGGATTCGTAAGGCGGGGCCCATTCCTGCAACACAATGACGTCGGGATGGACGGCGGCAATTAAACCGGCTAGCTGGCTGGAATTCAGGGCCTGACCATGCACATTGCAAGTCAAAACACGAACCGCCGGCGCCGAGCTTCCAGGGGCAAACAGAGTTCGCCATGGGAGGCACAGGCCCATCACCCAAAAGAGGGCGCCGGCGCTTGCGATGGCGAGGATCCAGATGCAGCGTCGGTTAAACGCCAGCGCCAGTGGGACAAGAGGAGCCAGCGGCAATATGACAACCCACCGCGGAGAGAATATCGCAAGGGTCCCCAACCATGATCGATCTCCTTCGAATCTCAGAAAAAGCCAAGCCGCAATAATCTGGATCGCGTAAATCCAACTAAGCAAAGCAATGATCCTGCTGTGGCGGCGCGGCCGCCTGGCGGTCGAGTCAGCGGCTTCAGTTTTTTCCACAACGATGTCCCGTCAATAGTTGAAGGTTTGCCGGCGGCCTGAACGCGGCCGACGCCGTGGGCTTGGGGGATGATCGGACCCTCTTTAGTGCAGAATGGGCTTGCCCAGCCTTCGCCGCGTTACCTGGAATTGTCCCATGTGCATTGCTACGTGCATCGGAAGCATCTCCAGAACGTGTCCCAGCGTTGGGGCAAAGCTGCGAAGGGGTTCCGGAGCGGGCTTATCCAGATCGGCCGGCTTGAGCGTCTTGACCCAGGCGATGGTCGCCGCGCGCGTCTTGGCAAATTGATCCATCAATTGCGCTTTGCTGCCGAAGAAGGCCGGGTCATCCTTCTTGGCGGTTTCCTTGGTGAATTTCTTGTCGAAGCCCTCGGGCAATTTGGCCGCCGCCTTGGGATCCATCGCGCTGACCATGCCCGTTTCGGACGAGATCAAATGCCCGATCTGCCAGGCCGGGTGATTGGCCCCGGGACAAGGCCGGGTGTAGAAGTCCGCATCGGAAAAATCGCTGAGCGTGGCCTTGACCATCTCAAGATTGCGATTCAAAACATCCGCCGTGCGTTCGAGTGGGGTCATTTGGTTTCTCCTTCTTGTTGGGGCTGATTTATACACGCGAATCGCCTGAAACGCACCATTGCCGCCACATTTCTCGATAGGCCCTTTCGACATTTCGGGTGAATCTCCGGGCGCTCATCAGGGGCGAGGCGAGCATCCGATGGCGCAGCGTGCTGCGAAGCTCGGCGAGGCGACCGGGCGATTCGGCCAGCGCGATCGCGGTCTGCACGTATTGCCGCGGCCGGCGAGCGGCCAGCTCGCCCAGGCCGATGTTCGACAGGATGCTTTTTCCGCCGCGGCCGACAGCGGTCTGGCCGACGAGGCTGACGACCGGCACGCCCATCCACAGCGCGTCGCAGGTGGTGATGCCTCCGCCCCAGGGGAGCGGATCCAGCGCGATGTCGATCCGGCCGTACAGCGCGACATATTGCGGCCACGGCAACTTGGCCACGAATTCCAGCCGATCCGGAGCGACGCCTTTGCGGGAAAAACGCTCGCGGACCTCATCCAGATGTGATCCCGGATAGGAATGAATGATCATTCGCGAGTTCGGCACGGCGTGAAGGACCTGGGCCCACAAATCCTGGGCCGCCCACGAAACCTTGGCGAAATTGTTCAGGCACCCGAAGGTGATGTATCCCGCGGCGGCGTTGGGCGGCGGGGAGGGCTCCGGCGTCGGTCCCGCGCAGCCATAGCACCAATACGTCTCCGGCAGGCGGATCGTCTGCTCGCTGTAAAGCGAAAGATCCGAATCCGATGGGTCGAGATACGGATCGGAGAGACGATAGTCCATCGCCTCCAGGCCCGTGCTGGCGCAATAGCCGAGATAGCTCACCTGCACCGGCGCGGGCTTGCGGGCGAAAACCCGCAGGCGGTTGTGGGCCATGTGCAGCGACAGATCGACCAGGATGTCGATCTGGTCCTGGCGAAAGATTTCCGCCAATTCCTCGTCGCTGCGCCCACCGACGTCCCGCCACATATCCGCCTGGGGACGGAGCAATTCCGTGAACGCATCGCACACTGCCGACGTGGCATAACAGAAGATTTCAAATCTTTCGTGATCGTGGCAACTGAGCAGCGGGAGAATATTCTGGCCGACGACGTGCTGGCGGAAATCCGGTGAGACGTAGCCGATCTTCAGCCGGCGGTCCGGCGAACGGTCGTTGGCATGCGGTTGGATGAGCGATTTCAGCGGGCGGGCGTGCAGCTCGTTCCATCGCCGCTGTTCCTTGGCCAGCGCGGCCGGGTCATAGCCCGGATGAAACGAGAGCAGGTAAACAAGATTACTGTGGATCGCGGCGTTGTTCGGGTCGATGGCCAGGGCCTTGTCGCAGCATTCCAGGGCCTCGTCGAGTTGGCCCTGTTCCTTCAGGGCGACGCCGAGATTGTTGTGCGCCTCGACCGCATCGGGCCGCAGGACCGTGGCCGTGCGGAAGGCGGCGACCGCCCCGTCCAGGTCCATCTGCCCCGACAGGGCGTTTCCCAGGCTGAGGTATGCACGATCGTCGCTCGGTTGCAACGCGATGACGCGGCGATAGGCGTCGGCTGCTTCATCCCATCTCCCCTGGAGATAATATCCATCGCCGATGGCCTGGTGCGTCGGCGCATGATCGGGCCGCGCCCTGGCGATTCGAAGATGCGCCGCCAGGGCCTCTTCATGGCGGCCCCCGCGGTCCAGCGCGTTGGCCAAATTGATCTGGGCGTCGATCAGGTCGGGGTTCAGTCCTACGGCCTGCTGGTAGGCGGTGATCGCCCTATCCAATTCCCCCTTGAGAAACATTGCGTTGCCGAGATTATTCAGGGCATCGGCAAAGTCTGGCTGAAGCTCCAGGGCCTTGCGCAATTCGGCGATTGCCGCGTCAATTTGCCCGGAGTTGTACAGGGCCGCGCCCAGGTTGTTGTGAATCTGCGCATTTTCCGGCCGATTTGCCAGGGCCGCGCGATACGCGGCGATCGCCTCCTCCCAGCGCTTTTGCTTGGCCAGTGCGTTGCCGAGATTGATGTGGGCATCTGCCAGTTCCGGACGCAGCTCGATGGCCAGGCGATAGGCCGCGATGGCCTCGTTCGGCCGGTCCATCGCCTCCAGCACGACGCCCAGGTTGACGCGATATTCCGCGGCCAGCGGATCGGCGCCGATGGCCCGCTCGATCAGTTCCAGCGCCGCCGGCTGCCGGCCCAACTGGGACGTGAGCAACCCCAGCAGGTGCAATGCCTCGGCATGATCGGGTTGCCGCGAGAGGACCTGGAGGTACATCGCCTCGGCCTGCAACGCGTCGCCGGCGCGATGGAATTCCATCGCCGCGTCCAAGGCCTGCCGCGTGGGAAGGTCGGTCATTGCCAATCCATTCTAAATAGTTTAGCCGCGACCCGAAGGGGAGCGCGTTCTTTGAACGTTGGAAGTCGCGGCCAACCGCGGTTTCATTTCCCTTGGCCAAACAGAATCGTTCGCTGGACCAGTTCGCGGATGGTCGTGCCTTGAACGAGGATCGAGAAACAAACCACGCCATAGGTGATGGCCACGATCAGATCACGCTCCGGTCCTTCGGCCAGGGAAAGCGCCATGGCCACGGCCAGGCCGCCGCGAAGGCCGCCCCAGATGAGGATGCTGGTTGTTCCCCAACCGACGCGCCCGGCGAAGGGCAGCAGCGTTGCCGTTCGCGCCAGCAGGACGATCGGGATGGCGATGATGGCGGCGAGGAAATGACGGGGCGAGTACGGCATCACCAGCACCTCCAAGCCGATCAGCACGAAGAGCACCGCGTTGAGGACCTCGTCGATCAACTCCCAGAATCGCTCGAGATCGATGTTGACCTGCTCGGACATGCGGAAGATTTTGCCGCGGTTGCCGATGAGTAGCCCGGCAACGACGACGGCGATGGGCGCCGACATGCCCAGGGCCGACGCCAGGGAATAGGTTCCCATCACCAGCGCCAGCGTGAGGAGGACTTCCACCTGGAAATTTCGCGCGTTCTTGAGCAGTTGGTAGATGAAGAGTCCGGTGCAGAATCCGAGGACGGCCCCGCCGCCGGCCGCGCGGACGAACATCAGTCCCACGCCGCCGACCGTCGCGCCGCCGGGCGCTGCCGCCGCTTTCAGGATCGTCAAAAACAGAACCACGCCGATGCCGTCGTTCAATAGCGATTCGGAAGAAACCACCGTGCCGATCGTCTTGCCGGCGCCGGCCTGGCGGATGACGGCGATGACCGCCACCGGATCCGTCGGGGAAATCAGCGCGCCGAACAACAGGCATCCGATCCATGACAGGCTCAAACCGATCCGGCCCAGGCCCCAGTGCGTCAGGACCGCCACGATCACCGTTGACGCGGCGGTTCCCACCGTGGCCAGGACCGTCGTGATCCGCCAGTTGCGTTGCAGCTCGCTCAGGTCCACGGTCAGCGCGCCGGCGAAGAGCAGAAACCCCAGCATCCAGGTCAGCAGGGCATCGCCGAAGTGAACGTGATGCAGGAAGTCCCTGGCCGCGGAGCGAACGCCAAGGCCCAGTTCGCCCAGTCCGATCAGGGCCAGCGAAAGCAGCAAAGCGATCAGCATGACGCCGACGCTGGGGTGCAGACGCATGTAGCGGTGGTTGAAATAACTGAGCAAAGCCGTCAGAGTCAGTAGAATTGCGATGACGTCAAACAGCTTCATTGGCTATGGAAGATATAGGGGCTGATTCCATGTGGAAAGGCTATTGCATGAATGGCAGGTCGATTCTTACCATCTTCTGCATGGTCGCGGCGATGAGCAGCTCGTGGTCTTCGGCGGCAGTGCCGGCAACGCAATTCTGGGTCTATATCGGCACCAACAGCCATCCCCCAAGCAAGAGCAAGGGGATTTACCTGTGCCGATTCGACTCATCCACCGGCAAAACAGCCGAGCAGGCCCTGGCGGCGGAGATCGCCGATCCCGGCTGGCAGGTCATCGCCCCTGGCGGAAAATTCCTTTACACCGTCGCCACGACGAGCAACCATCGCACGTCGATCGTCGCCGCCTATGCAATAGATCCCACCACCGGCGCGCTGACGGCGCTGAACCAGCAGCCCTCCAAGGGCAGGGATACCACGCACATCGATGTCGATCCGTCCGGCTCGTGCGCGGTCGTGGCCAATTACGGCTCCGGCGATGTTTCCGTTTTGACCATCAATTCCGACGGAACGCTCGCCGCCGTTTCCGCGGTCATCAAACATACCGGCTCGAGCGTCAACCCCGACCGCCAGCGGCATCCCTTCCCGCATTCATGCAATTTCGATCCCAGCGGGAACTTCGTCCTCGTGCCCGATCTGGGCCTGGACAAGGTTTACATCTACCGCTTCGACGCGGCGATTCGCGCGCTGGCTGATGCTTCGCCCCCCACCGTCGCGGTGGCGCCCGGCTCCGGCCCCCGGCACTTGAGCTTCCATCCCAACGGCAAATTCGCTTATCTCATCAACGAGATGGGCGGCACGGTCATCGCCTACGCCTGGGATTCCAGCCACGGACAGTTGCGTCCCCTACAAACGGTCTCCACGCTCCCTCCGGGGTATCATGGAACCAACACCTCGGCCGAGGTCCGCATTCACCCCGGCGGACGATTTCTGTACGCCTCCAATCGCGGGCCGGACGACCTGGCGATTTTCGAGATCAATTCCGCGGCTGGAACGCTGACGCCCGCGGGTTACCAATCCACGCGGGGAAAGGCGCCGCGCGATTTCAGGATCGACCCGACCGGCCAATTCCTCTTCGCGGCCAATCAGGATTCCGATTCGGTGGTGATCTTTCGTATCGATGCCGAAACCGGGCAACTTGCCCCCACCGGAGACGTCCTGGCCGTGCCCACTCCGATTTGCGTGACGTTCCTCGCCGTAAAATAGCACGCAAGAGAAGACCACCGCGAAGACGCGAAGAGCACAGCGCGGCAGAGCCGCAACCAAAGCTAAAAAAAACGTCGCTCGCCGGGTAAGGTGAAGTTGTGAACACCTTTCACCTTCTATCGAGGAGCGACGCTAT
>Ga0187864_10000048_pt1 | contig 131710 bp, 121 predicted proteins | sample June2016WEW_11_4_FD_132985 | JGI IMG/M metagenome (GOLD analysis project Ga0187864, IMG submission 132985) | Peatland microbial communities from SPRUCE experiment site at the Marcell Experimental Forest, Minnesota, USA - June2016WEW_11_40 | ecosystem: Environmental > Terrestrial > Soil >... | reverse complement strand
GGGGAGCATCCGCGCACCTTCACCGAGAAGCGCATAGCCGAGCTGAAGGCGAGTGTGCTCGCCCTCGGGGCCGTCTACGACTGGCGGCGCGAGATCCGCAGCCACGACCCCGCGTTCATCCGGTGGAACCAGGTGATCTTCCTGCGTCTGTTGGAGGCCGGCCTCGCCTACCGGGCGACGGCACCTGTCAACTGGTGCCCCGGCTGCCGGACGGTCCTGGCGAACGAGCAGGTGCTCTCTGACGGCACCTGCGAGCGCTCCGGCGACCTGGTCGTCCAGCGCGACCTCGAACAGTGGTTCTTCCGGATCACGGCATACGCCGACGAGCTGCTCGCCGGGCTGGAAGACGTCGAATGGCCCGAGCGGGTGAAGACCATGCAACGCAACTGGATCGGCCGGTCCGAGGGGGTCGAGTTCGACCTTCCGGTCGTCGGCCGCGACTCGAGCCTTCGCGTGTTCACGACGAGGCCCGACACGAGCTTCGGGATGACCTATGCGGTCGTCGCCCCGGAGCATCCGATCGTCGACGCGCTCACCACCGACGTCCAGCGAAGAGCGGTGGAGGAATTACGCGTGACGGCGGCCTCGACGAGCGAGCGCGACCGCACCTCCACCGAGGGCGGCGGGCTCTCCATGGAAAAGCGCGGCGTGTTCACCGGCGGGTACGTCGTGAACCCGTTCACCGAGGAGCAGATCCCGGTCTACGTGGCCGACTACGTGCTCATGAGCTACGGAACCGGGGCGATCATGGCCGTCCCGGCCGAGGACGAGCGCGACTGGGAATTCGCCCAGCTGCACGGGCTGGCCGTGGTGCGCACCACCGAGCCCCCCGAGGGTTTTGACGGCGGGGCTTGGACCGGCGACGGCAAGAAGATCAACTCGGGGTTCCTCGACGGCTTGGACGTCGCCGCCGCGACGCAGCGCGCCGTCGAGTGGATCGAGTCGAAGGGGATCGGCGCCCGCACGGTCAACTACCGCCTGCGCGACTGGTTGGTGTCGCGCCAACGCTACTGGGGGTGTCCGATCCCGGTCGTGTACTGTCCCACCCACGGCGCTGTCGGTGAGCGTGAGGAGAAGTTGCCCGTGCTCGCTCCGGACGACGTGGAGTTTCTCCCGACGGGGGAGTCGCCCCTGGCCCGACACGCGTCGTTCCGCCACGCGACCTGCCCGCTGTGTGACGGACCCGCAGAGCGCGAGACCGACACCATGGACACCTTCGTTGACTCGTCCTGGTACTTCCTCAGGTTCTGCGACCCGTGGAACGAGCAACGTCCCTTCGATCCCGAGGCGGCCAGGCGCTTCATGCCCGTCGACCAGTACATCGGCGGCATCGAGCACGCCATCTTGCACCTCATGTACGCGCGCTTCTATACCAAGGCCCTCGTGGACGTGGGCTTGGCGCCGGGCCTGGGGCGAGAACCTTTCAGCCGGTTGTTCACCCAGGGCATGATCCGCATGGACCGCAAGAAGATGTCCAAGTCCAAGGGGAACCTGATCACCCCGGCGAGGTACTTCGAGACGGTCGGAGCGGACGCTTTGCGCCTGTTCCACCTCTTCATCTGTCCGCCAGGGGACGACATGGACTGGACCGAGCAGGCCGACGAGATCATCGACGGATGCGGCAAGTTCCTCGACCGGGTGTGGCGCCTTTCGGTCGAGGACGGCACTCGTGGTGCGGGGCGCGGCGGCGAGGCCACGGCGCCCGACGAAGAGATGACGCGTGTCACCCACCGGCTGATCGCGAAGGTCTCGGACGACCTCGAGCGATGGAGCTTCAACACGGCGGTTGCCGGTTGCATGGAGCACGCCAACGAGCTTCAGCGTTACCAGCGCGAAGTCGAAGGTAGGCCCCACAGATCGACCTACGACGCGGCCGTTGACGCCCTGTTGCTTGTGTTGGCTCCCATGGCTCCCCACATGACGGCCGAGGCGTGGGAGCGACGCCACGGTCCCGGCGCACGCGTCCATGCGCAGAAGTGGCCCTCCTATGACCCGGCCTTGGTGCGCGCGCAGAAGGTGACGATGGTGGTCCAGGTGAACGGCAAGCTACGCGACCGTATCGAGGTCTCGCCGGACATCGACGAGGAGCAGGCGATTGCAGCCGCGCTCGCCTCGCGGCGTGTCAAGGCCGAGCTGGACGGAGCCGAGCCTGCTCGAGTGGTTGCCCGTCCGCCCCGGCTCGTGAACGTCGTACGCTGAGAGCAGCGTGCGTTGGCACGCAGCCGAACGGGCCCACGGGCCTACATTCTGTCTTGGCGCTCACCGAGCGACTATCAGGTGCGAAAGCCGTCCAGAAGCTCGCGTAGACGCTCGTGTTCGATCTGATAGGGAGCGTAGAAGGTGACGCGGGTGACGATGTCGCCGAAGCGAGCACGAAGGATCCTCGCCACCTCGTCAGGTGGCGACACGACGGCAAAGGTGCCCACGACCTCGTCGTCGATGAGCCCGGACATCTGTTCCCACGCACCTTTCTTCGACAAGGTGTTGAGCTCTGTCTGCAGTTCGCCCCAGCCGTGCAGCTCGAGCACCTGCCGGTATGCCGGGGTCGAGCCGTAGAAGGCGATTTGACCCTTGACCGCGAGCTTCGCCGCTTCCATCTCCTCCTCGGTGTCGCCGGTCACCACCATGGCGGGATAGGAGATCTCGTAGGAGTCGAGCGTTCGTCCGACCTTTGCCAGGCCCCGCTCCAGCGCGGGTTTGGTCACCTCGCGCATGTAGCGCTCGGTCGTAAAGCCGTGCGCCAGCAAGCCGTCGCCTACCTCGCCGGCCACCTCGGTCATGAGCCCTCCCACCGCGGCTACGAACACCTTCGGTGGACCATAGGGGTTGCGACCCGGGTTGAACAGGGGGTTCATGAGGGTATGAGTGTAGAAATCGCCCCGGAACGCGAGCTTGGTCCCTTCGTTCCACGACGCCCAGATCTCTCTCATCGCAAGGACGAACTCGCGCATGCGCGGAGCCGGATGCGACCAGGGCATGGAATAGCGCTTGGTGATGTGAGGCTTGATCTGAGATCCCAGGCCAAGGATGAAGCGGCCCTTCGAGTAGGACTGCAGGTCGTTGGCGACGACGGCCATCGTCATGGGATTGCGCGCGAATGCCACGGCGATAGCGGTGCCCACGGCGATGCGTTCGGTGTGCTCTGCAGCGAGGAGCAGGGGCAGGAAGGGATCGTGGCCGGTCTCTTCGCACCACAACCCGTCGAAGCCGTCTTCCTCTGCTTGCTTCGCGGTGGCCGTCGTGTCGGCCGTGTCGAATCCGATGCCCCGGTCGATGAGCATGGCAGGACCCTATGCCTGGCGCTGTTGTGCGCGACAATTCTTCGCGTGGAGGATCAGTGGGAGCTGGTCGAGCGTGCGAACGGCTCGGTCGCCAGAGGTGCCAGAGGTAACAGTGGCGTCGATGCAAGCGGGGTTGGCGGAGCGTCTCCGATGGCGGTGAGCGACGCGGACCGAGGGCTGTACCTGCAGCTCGCTCTTCAGGCCTTTGAGAGCGGCTCGCTCGATGCTTACGAGTACACGTGGCGGGTGCACGCGATCGACAGAGCCACCTCTGTGGCCGAGATGGCCGAGGCACTCGAGCAGCACGTCCCTGCGTCGCGCGACGAACCTTCGCGACCTGCCTACGACGCGGTCGACCTCGCACGGATGACGGCCCGACCCAGCGGTGCGCGCCGTCCGCGCTCGACGAGTCGCTATTCGGCGCTGATCTTGTTGTTGCTGATACTGGTCGCTCTGCTCGGCATCGGGGTGTGACTTGCCGCTCGCGTGCACAGCCTCAACTCGAACCTACGGGGTGCTGTGGTCGAGCCCGCTTCGGTCGATGCCTATTTCTCGGCGCCCGTCACCCACACCGTGGAGCCCGGCACCTACACCTCGGCGCTAGGAGCGCCGCCGTTGCCTCTCTCGCCGTGCAAGTAACGCTCGAGCTCGGCGGCGAGCTCGTCACCGGTGGGTACCTGCCCGATCTCGAGCGGATTTCCCTCGGCTGCGTCGACATTGCGCTCGAGCTTGCGGACCATCGAGATGTGCTCCTCGCTCTTGGCGATGAGCTCGTCAACCTGTCGCAAGGTGGCGTCACCTGAGGTGTGCAGCACGGTCGAGTCGATCGAGAGATCTGCTATCTGGGCGAGACCGTCGAGCAAGGCCGCGCCGGCAGAGGGGAAGGCCATCGCAGCCACGTAGTGAGGGACTCGGGCCCACAGCCCCACCGCGGGCATCTCCAGCTCGCCGAAGGCGATCTCGAGCGCTCCCCACACTCCCGAGGGCACGTCGATCTCTCCTTGCATGACGCCGATGCGTGCCAGGAGATCGGATGACGCTGGCGGGGCGGTGGCGGCGAGGCGTACAGGGCGGGTGTGGGGGGCGGCCGCCGGGAAGGCGCCGAGACCGACGACCATCCTGACCCCGAGCTCACGTGCCAGGCTGACGACCGCCGTCACGAAGGAGTTCCAGCGGAAGTCAGGCTCGGGCCCGACGAGATAGCAGACGTCGGAGCCGGCCAAATCCTTGCCCACCCTCAGCTGGATCACTGGCCAGGTGAGGCCCTCGTTCACGCCCCGGGCGATGTGGACCACCGGCCGCCGGGCGCGCTGGTCTATCAGCATCTCCTCGTCGAAGGTTGCCACCAGCTCCGTGGGGCGAGACGACATGAGCGCGGAGATGGCGCTTTCCGCGCCGAGGCCGGCGTCCACCCATCCTTCAAGGCTAACAACGAGCACGGGCCTTTCGAGGGTCCGGTCGAGATGACGCACGTAGAGGCTCACTCGGGTGTCCTTTTCGAGGACACGGGCGAGCAGGCTGCTCTATCCGTCGGGTTCATTGGTTCGCGTGCTCCGCCTTGTCCACGTGCTACGGACCGTCCTCAGCGCGCTTCGAGCGTCTGGAGTGCCATTTCGGCGAGACGGACCACGCTCTGTCCAAAAGTGTCCACGCTCGATCGGTCGCCGGCTGTCGCCCCGCCGACGTAGCGCGCGTAGACGCCCTGCAAGATGCAGGCGAGCTTCCAGTATCCGAAGGCGATGTAGTAGTCGAGTCGCGACAAGTCGCGTCCCGAGGCGGACTCGTAGAGTGCTCTCATCTCGGCCCGAGATGGGAAGCCAGGCGCGGCGGTCGGGGTGACCTCGAACAACGCCGACTCGTCGTCGGGTTCGGTCCAGTAGACCATGAGCAGTCCCATGTCCGCGAGCGGGTCGCCGAGCGTGCATATCTCCCAGTCGAGCACCGCCCGCAGCTCCCCATCAGGCCCGAGCACGGCGTTGTCGAGCCGGTAGTCACCGTGGACGATCGCGGTGGAGTCCTGCAACGGGACGGCGGCGGCGAGCTTGTCGTGGACCGTGCCCACGACCGCTGCAGTGTCGGTGCCTTCGACCTGGGAGTTGCGAAACTGCTCGTACCACCGGCGCAGCTGGCGCTCGATGTAGCCGTCGCGTTTGGCGAAATCACCCAGTCCGACCTGGTCCACGTCAACGGCGTGGAGGGCGGCAAGGGTCAGTGCCATCGACTCGCCCGCTCGCCTGCGCGCCGCGGGGTCAAGTGTGCTCTGGGCGATCTGCGCGTCACGGAGGATGTAACCCTCGACGAACTCCATCACGTAGAACGGAGGTCCGTTCACTGCATCGTCTTGGCACAGTCCGTACGTGCGAGGTACCGGTACTGGCGTGTCGCCGAGGGCTGTGATCACCCTGTACTCGCGGGCCATGTCGTGCGCGGTGGGCAGGACATGGCTGAGAGGCGGTCGGCGAAGGGCAAAGGAGTTTCCGGCTGCGTCTGTGACCTTGTAGGTGAGGTTCGAGCGGCCACCTGCGATCAGGTCGAAGCGAACAGGTAGCTCTATATCTTTCACGTTGTCGGCGAGCCATTTGCTGACCCGATCCGGATCCACTCCTTGCGTGGGTCCGCCGATCATCGCGACGCTCTCCTCGAGACGCGCGGTGAGCAGGATGCTCTGTTCGTTCGTTCGCTTGCTCGCCTCCGGCTCGCTCGGCATCGACGGGTTGCTCACGAGAAGCACGCTACCGCTCTCACCCCCGTCGGGGCATGGGCCAGCAGCACGCCGGGTATGGTCTAGGTCGTGATCGACGTCACCGATGCCACCTTTGAAACCGAGGTCATCGAGCGCTCGGACAGGGTGCCGGTCATAGTGGACCTGTGGGCTCCGTGGTGTGGGCCCTGCCGGACCCTCGGTCCCGTCCTCGAGAAAGTGGTCACAGGTACCGGCGGCGCGGTCGAGCTGGTCAAGGTCAACGTCGACGAGAACCCGCAGGTCTCGGCGACTTTCGCTGTGCAATCGATCCCGGCCGTCTTCGCCCTGCGCAACCGTCGGGTCATGGACGGGTTCGTAGGGGCGATCTCCGAGCAACAGGTCGCCGCGTTCGTCGCCCGCATATCGCCATCACCCTCGGAGGCCGACACGCTTGTCGCGGCGGGTGACGAAGCGTCGCTCAGAAGAGCGCTCGAGCTCGAGCCCGACCATGCGGGTGCCATCGTCGCCTTGGGGCGCCTTCTCGTTGAGCGCGCGGAACCACAGGAGGCCCTGCTGCTTCTCGCTCGGATCCCCGAGACCTCCGAATCGAGACAGCTCGCCGCAGAGGCGCGCCTTGTGGCTTCAAAAGTGGAGGTGCCTGCCGACGGTGTGGACGCGCTGCTGAAGGAGCTGCTCGGAACTGTGAAGGCCGACGAAGCGGCGCGTAGGGAATTCCTGGACCTCCTCGAGACGCTCGGATCAGACGATCCGCGCGCCGCCCGTTACCGCAGGGAGCTTGCGGCCCGCCTGTTCTAGCCGAGCGGAGGACCTGGCTGTGCGGAACTAGCGTGCGCGGGGTGTCGCGAACGGTGGTCCTGTGCTTGGGCGAGCGGATCTACGATCTCTCGACAAGGTCCTTGATAATGGGGATCCTGAACCGTACGCCTGATTCGTTCTACGACCGTGGCGCCACCTTCTCACTAGACGCGTTGGTGGCGCGTGCCGAGCAACTGGCAGGCGAAGGGGCCGACGTGCTCGACATCGGTGGTGTGAAGGCAGGTCCAGGGCCCGAAGTCAGTGAGGAAGAGGAGCTCGACCGAGTGGTTCCGGCTGTGGAGGCCGTGCGCTCGAAGGTCGGCCTTCCCGTCTCGGTCGACACCTGGCGAGCTTCGGTTGCTCGAGCGGCCTACGCGGCGGGAGCGGTGATGGGCAACGACATCAGCGGCTTCTCCGATCCCGACTACCTGCCCGCGGCGCGTGAGGCAGGGGCGGCCGTCGTGGCCACGCACATACGCCTCGCACCTCGGGTTCTCGATCCTGACCCGCACTACGACGACGTGGTCGCTGACGTGTGCTCGTTTCTCGCAGATCGCGCCGGCCGGGCGCGTGCCGCAGGGATAGAGGCCGACAGGATCGTGGTCGACGCAGGCTTCGACCTCGGAAAGACCGCAAGGCAGTCGCTCGAGCTGCTGCGCGGCTCGGGATCGCTGGCCGAGTTGGGCTATCCGCTACTGCTGTCGGCATCGAACAAGTCGTTCCTCGGCGAGCTCCTTGATCTGGGGATCGAAGAGCGAGAAGATGCCTCACTCGCAGCTGTCGCCGTCGGGATCGCGCTGGGTTGCCGCATAGCGCGCGTCCACGACGTCGTTGGGGCGAGGCGAGTTTGCGACGCTATCGAGGCGGTCCTGGGGGCGGTGTGATGGTGATTGCTCGCGCGAGCGAAGAAGCAAAGCCCGCGTACTTGGTGCGCGGTGACGACTCGTCGCTCGTGGGGCAAGCGGTGCACGATCTTCTCGCCGCATTGGTCGTCGAGCGCGACCCGGCCGTGACCGTGGAGGAACATGGCGCCCTGGGGGGGGAAGAGCTCGAGGTCGGCCTCGTTCTCGACGCGCTCACGACTCCGCCGCTCTTGACGGACCGGCGTGTGGTCGTCGTCCGAGAAGCCGGACGTCTGTCTTCCTCCGACGCTGCTCGGATCGTCGCCTGCCTGGCCGAGCCAGTCCCCGGCGTGGTCCTTGTGCTCGCAGCGGGCGGCGGAACGATACCTGCCGCGCTCGTCAAGGCCGCTCAGGGGGCCGGGGGAGTCCTAGACACCGCCGTGGGCACTGGGAGGGCACGCACGCAGTGGCTCGCGGAGCAGTTGCGCGGCGCCCCGGTCCGCATCGACGCGCGGGCCGCGGGCCTCCTCGGTGAGCACCTGGGCGGGGACGTGAGCCGCTTGCGCGGGTTGCTCGGCACCCTGGTTTCGGCCTACGGCGAGGGTGCGGCGATCGACGAGGCCCGGCTGGAGCCCTTCTTGGGTGAGGCGGGGGCGATCGCCCCCTGGGTGCTGACCGACGCGATAGCAGAGGGCGACACCCAGGGCGCGCTTCGCGCCCTCGAGCGTCTGCTCGGGGCGGGAGGTTTCCATCCCCTGGCTGTGCTGGCAGTGCTCCACCGCCACTACCAGGCGATGATGCTGCTCGACGGCTCAGGGGCCACTACGGGTGAGCAGGCCGCTGCCCAGCTGGGATCGCAAAGCACGTTCCCGGCTCGCAAGGCGCTCGATCAGGGACGCCGGCTCGGTTCAGCGCGTCTCGGTCGGGCGGTCACCCTGCTCGCCCAAGCAGACCTTGATCTGCGCGGTCGCTCCGGCCTGCCTGGGACAACGGTCCTCGAGGTGCTGGTGGGGAGGCTCAGCCGACTCGGTTCGGTGCGCCACGCACCCGGACGAGCAGGTGCCTCGCGCCCGGTGCCGCCGCCCCGCCGCCGTTGAAGCCCTCATCGCTTCCAGCCGCCAACGGCTTTTCGCACCCATCACGCCGGCCGCGTTCGTCTTCATCTCGAGTGGTTCACATCGGGACCCACGCGCATGTATCGCGTGCACGGCACGTCGTTGCTACGTGACGGGCGGATCTGTCGACTGCGGGCCGACGTCGGCGACGGCCATTCCCCGGGTGCTGGAGCCCGACGGCTGGATCAGCTCCCGATGCTGTCAGCGTCCTGGGCGGCCTGAAGCGCACCGATTCGACGCATCAGGCGCGACTTGCGGTTGGCCGCTTGGTTGCGGTGGATGACGCCCTTCGTGGCTGCCTTATCGATCCTCTTCACCGCCAGCCGCAATGCCTCTCCTGCATGCTCGAGGTCGCCCTCGAACGCGGTGACTGCCCGCTTCGTGCGGGTGCGCATCTCCGAACGTACGGACTTGTTGCTGAGGCGGCGCCGCTCGTTCTGACGGTTTCGCTTGATCTGGCTGCGAATGTTGGCCACGGGATCAAGATGCTAGCAGCCCTGACCAGGAGCCCAGCAGGGGCCCTTCTCTGTCGGTCCTCGGCGCCAGATCCCGCCGCCGGCCCGTAAGCCGGCACAACCTTTTGGAACAGTACGCTCGAAGTGCCGTGCTCAGCACCGACCGCATCCGCAATTTCTCCATCGTCAGCCACGTCGACCACGGCAAGTCGACCCTGTCTGACCGCGTCCTCGAGCTGACGGGGGCGGTTGACCCTCGTTTCATGCGTGAGCAGTATCTCGACTCGATGGACATCGAGCGCGAGCGCGGCATCACCATCAAGGCTCAGAACGTCCGGGTCCGGTGGAAGGACCACGTGCTGCACCTGATCGACACGCCCGGCCACGTGGACTTCGGCTACGAGGTCAGCCGCTCCCTGACAGCCTGCGAGGGAGCGGTGCTGCTGGTGGACGCCTCCCAGGGGATCCAGGCGCAGACGCTGGCCACCTCCTATCAGGCCCTCGAGCACGACCTGGAGATCATCGCCGTCCTGAACAAGATCGACCTGCCCGCAGCCGATCCCGAGCGTTGCGCGGTGGAGATCGAGCGGGTCCTCGGGATCGACGCCGAGAGCATCCTGCGCATCTCGGCCAAGACCGGTGAGGGGGTGCCCGAACTGCTCGACGCGATCGTCTCCCTCGTGCCTCCGCCCGGCGGTGACGCGAAGGGCCCTCTTCGAGCGCTGATCTTCGACTCCTCCTACGACCAGTACCGAGGGGTAGTCAGCTCGATACGGGTGATGGACGGCGTGCTGCGCTCGCGTGCGCGGGTCAAGTACATGCAGGCGGGCATCGTGCAAGAGGTGGAGGAGATCGGGGTTCGCACACCCGACCCGGTCGCGGTGGAGGAGCTCGGTCCAGGTGAGGTCGGCTACCTGATCGCTGGTATCAAGGACGTGGCCCGGGCCCGTTCCGGCGAGACGGTCACCGACGCAACACGACCCGCACCCCGGCCTTTGACTGGATATCGCGACCCGAAGCCAATGGTCTTCTGTGGGCTGTACCCCATCGACGGCGACGAGCTCACCGAGCTGCGCGAGGCGCTCGAGCGCCTACGACTGAACGACTCGAGCTTCACGTATGAGCCCGAGTCCTCCGGCGCTCTCGGCTTCGGCTTCCGTTGCGGATTTCTCGGCCTGCTGCACATGGACATCGTGCGCGAGCGCTTGGAGCGTGAGTTCGATCTGTCGCTCATCGCCACCGCCCCGTCGGTCGCTTACGTGGCGCAGCTTGTCGACGGCCGGGAGGTTCACTTCGACAATCCGAGCGAGATGCCCGTAGCCGGTGCACTGGACCACATCGACGAGCCGATGCTCAAGACGACGCTCATCGTCCCTTCCGAGTTCGTCGGCAGCGTCATGGATCTCTGCCAGACAAGACGCGCGGACCTCGACCGGATGGAGTACCTGTCTCCCGAACGCGTACAGCTCGTGTACCGCATCCCGCTCGCCGAGGTGGTCGTGGACTTCTTTGATCAGCTGAAGAGCCGCACGAAGGGCTACGCGAGCCTCGACTACGAGCCCGACGGGTACCAGACCGCAAACCTGGTCAAGGTGGACCTGCTGATCAACCACCTCCCGGTCGATGCCTTCTCGACCGTGGTCCACCGTCTCCAGGCCGACGCGTACGGAAGGCGGATGACCGAGAAGCTGCGCGAGCTCATTCCACGCCAGCTCTTCGACGTACCCATCCAGGCGGCCATCGGCGGGCGCGTCGTTGCCCGCGAGACGGTGAAGGCCATGCGCAAGGACGTGATCGCCAAGTGCTATGGCGGGGACGTCACCCGCAAGCGCAAGCTCCTCGAGCACCAGAAGGAGGGCAAGAGGAAGATGAAGTCGATCGGGCGGGTCGAGGTCCCTCAAGAGGCGTTCATCTCCGCCCTCCGGCTCGAAGACTGAAACCCAAGGCGTGGTTGGATGGGCTGTGCCAACAAACAGGGGCGATAGCACTCGGTAGAATCGAGTGCCAGGAAGCCCTGAGGCGAAGACCCGACAAGACCCGACGATGCCATCGAAAACCGTTCCACTCATAGAGGACACCCCCAGGAAGAAGACGGACGACACGCTGGACGCGCGAAAGGCCGCCATCTTGAACGCGGTCGTGTCGGAGTACGTGGAGAGCGCGCAACCGGTGGGCTCGGCCCACGTGACGGGGATACCGGGAGTAGAGGTCTCGTCGGCAACCGTGCGAAGCGAGATGGCGGCCCTCGAGAGCGAGGGCTATCTCGTCCAGCCGCACACGAGCGCAGGCCGGATCCCCACCGACAAGGGTTACAGGTTCTTCGTCGACCACCTGGCCCGCCCCGGGTTGCTCGACACGGGCCGGCGTCAGGAGGTTCGGCGCTTCTTCGCCCACATGCGCGGAGAGGTGGAAGAGCTCCTGGGGCACACGAGCGGCCTTCTCGCTCACCTGACCGATTACGCGGCGGTCGTCGTCGGCCCTGGACATGCAGCAGCCACGATCCGGGCCGTGCAGGTCGTGGGGCTAGGGCAGCGCGTGGCCCTGCTAGTGGTGGTGCTTTCGGACGGCGCCCTCGAGAAGACGACCTTGGAGCTTCCTGCAGACACCACAGAGAGCGTCTTAACTGCGGCGACGGCGCACATGACCACCCATCTGTGCGGGTGCACCCTCGCGCGCCTTCGCACCGTGCCGTCTACCGGCGATGCTTCGCTCGACGCCGTGTTGGGATTCGCCAAGGAGGGATTGTCGCGGTTGTCGGCGTCGAGGGAGCCCGAGCACGTGTTCGTCGGGGGCTCGTCTTCCATGGCGTCGGCCTTCGATGCTGTCGAGACCGTGCACTCGGTTCTGTCCATCCTCGAGCAGCAGCTGGTGGTGGTGGAGCTCGTCGAGGACATCTTGGACCGCGGGCTCTCGGTGGCGATCGGGGCCGAGCATGGCTTCGAGCCCCTCGCCTCATGTGCCCTGGTCGTGGCCCCTGTGTCGGTGCAGGGTGAGGCGGTCGGTACGATCAGTGTGCTCGGGCCCACGCGCATGAGATATCCCCGGGCGTTGGCGGCCGTTCAGATGGTGGCCGAGCAGCTCGGCGAGCATCTGGGTGCTCCGAGTGGCCGGGTGGTTCCGCAGAAGCGTTCGTCGGCTGCGCGCGTCTCGAAAGATCGGGTCGCGCAGGGGGCTTCGGCCTCGAAGGCTCGGGCCTCGGGGAAGTCGGTTTCGGAGGAGATGAGGTCCTCTGGAGGTTCTGTGGGCCAACGCGCCGGGAGACGGCGCACGAAGGGTGGTGCGACCGCTGGCTGTTGATTACTACGCGCTGTTGGGTGTCGTTCCGAGTGCCTCCGACGACGAGATCAAGCGCGCCTACAGGCGGATGGCGCGGGAGCTGCATCCCGACTCGACGGGGGGAGATTCCGCCGCCGAGGCGCGCTTCAAGGAAGTGAGCCAGGCTTACGAGGTCCTTCGCGACCCTGAGCGGCGGGCCCGGTACGACCGCTATGGCCCCGACCAGATGGACTCGATCCCCGGGGGTCCGTTCTTCGGGTCCGGCCTGGGGGGGCTGTTCGACGCCTTCTTCGGCGGCATGAACGGGGGCGCGCGCCGATCCGGTCCGATGCGCGGCGCGGACGCCGAGGTCGTAGTGGACCTCACCCTCACCGAGGCCGTGTTCGGCACCCGGCGAGAGGTAGCGGTCGAGGTTCCCGTGGCTTGTGAGACCTGCGGTGGCTCGGGCGCCAGGCAGGGCACCACGGCCATTCGGTGTCCCGACTGCGACGGCACAGGCGAGGAACGCCGCGTCCGCCAGTCGATATTGGGCCAGGTGATGACGACCGCACCGTGCCGGCGATGCCAGGGGACGGGAGAGGTCATCCCCTCCCCGTGCCCCGACTGTCGGGGGGAGGGGCGCAGAGTCGAGGGCCGTACGTACCCGCTGAGCGTCCCGGCGGGCGTCGACCATGGATCGACTATGCGCATGTCGGGTATGGGCGCGGCCGGACCGCGTGGCGGCCCGGCCGGCGATCTCTACGTGCACCTTTCGGTAAAGGAGGACGAGCGTTTCGTGCGCACCGCCGACGATCTGCACGCGCAGTTGCACGTGTCGATGATCCAGGCGGCCCTCGGGGTCACCATGGCCTTCTCGACGCTCGACGGTGACGAGACGGTGTCGATCCCCGCGGGGACCAACACCGGTCACGTGATCCGCCTGCGCGGCCGCGGCGTGCCACATATGCGCGGGCGAGGGCGCGGAGACCTGCTGGTAGAGGTGGTGGTGGATACGCCCACCGGGCTCACCAGGGCTCAGCAGGAGATGCTTCGCCGCATCGCGGCCGAGCGCGGCGAGCAGGTTGCCCCGCCCGATGAGGGGCTCATGACGCGCCTGCGCTCTGCTCTCGGCTAGGACGCCTTGCCCGCTCCTGTTCGTCGGAGCGGGGTCCGAGGTCTGGCCGCCGTGCGGGCCGCGGCCCAGGTCTTCGTCCGCGACCTTGCCACGCTCGAGGTGGCGGCCGACGAAGCGCACCACCTGGCGCAAGTCCTGCGGCTCCGACGAGGTGAGACCCTCGTCGCGTGCGACGGCTCCGGGAGATGGTGCACCTGCAGGTACACAGCCAGCGCAGATCCTTCGCGACTGCTCGAGGCCGACGGGGCGCCGTGCTTCGAGCCTGCTCCTGAGACGACGGTCGTAGTGGGGTTTGCCCCGGTGAAAGGCGAGCGTCCTGAATGGGTGGTGCAGAAGCTCACCGAGCTGGGTGTCGACCGCATCGTCGTGGTGCGCTCGGCGCGCGCCGTGGTGCGCTGGGACGAGGGGCGCGAGACGCGCGCGGTGGATCGCCTGCGGCGAGTCGCGTGCCAGGCTGCTGCTCAGAGTCGCCGCGCCTGGCTGCCCGAGGTGGTCGGCGTCGTCTCGCTGGTCGAGATGCGCGCGCTCGTCGCGCCGGTCGCCCTGGCGCTTGCCGAGCCCGGTGCAGACCCTCCTACCTCCGCCACGACCGCGGTGGCCGTGGGACCCGAGGGTGGCTGGGAGGAGAGCGAGCTGGACCGGGGCGATCCGCTCGTGGGGCTCGGCCCGGGAATCCTACGAGCCGAGACAGCGGCGGTGGCAGCCGGCGTCTTGTTGTGTGCCATGCGCGACGGCGCTATGAGGCCTTCTCATGCCTCCGGCCGGGCAACCGGTCCAACAGCTTGAGACGACCGCGAATCGTATGCTTGCAATCACCACGCTGAGTGACAAGACTGTGTGTGTGCCCGCGGGTTCGGGTCGGGTCGATGGGCACGGCGTGCAGCAGGGCGGTCTGCTGGGCGGTTTGCTGAGCGCGCATGTGTAGTTGCCCGCAGTTCGCGGGGACCTAAGTGCTTGGAGATTCAGCGGGTGCGAGCGAGCGCTGCCAGCAATGGGGGGTCGGGAGTCATGGTGAACCAGACTGTGCTGACGGAAGAGGACGAGCAGGAGGAGTACGAGCGGGCTGACTACGCGCGGGCGGTGGGATCGCGTCTGCGTGCGGTGCGCAAGCAGATGCGACTGTCCCTGCAGGCGGTCGAGGCGATGTCCGAGCAGGAGTTCAAGGCCTCGGTCCTGGGCGCCTACGAGCGTGGCGAACGTGCGATCTCCGTTCCACGCCTGCAGCGGTTGGCCAAGCTCTACGACGTTCCTGTTGACCAGCTGCTGCCTCAGGATGACAACGCTGACCGCTGGGGCTCGCAGGGTGCTGGTGGAGACGGCGGCAGCAATGGTGAGAGCCCCGGTCGGATGCGCAGGCAGCTACGACCCTGGGATGGCCACGAGAAAGTCACCGTGGACCTTTCCAAGCTGAACGCGGTCACCGGGCCGGAGCGAGACCTGCTGCGGCGGTTCTTGAGCATGATCCAGGTGCAGCGACAGGATTTCAACGGGCGCATGATCACGATCCGCGCTGAGGACATCCGCGCGATTGCCTGCCTCTTCGGCGTGACCCCGGACGCGATGAGCCGCCGGCTCGACGAGCTGGGTCTGCGCGTCAACGCTTGATCTCGGTCTGAGGGCGTCGCTGTTCTCGTCGCCCGTGCCAACTGCGTAGACGGTGGGGTCGGCGCCCCAGGCTGGCTGTGCAGTGGCCCGTATCCTGGTCAAGGTCCCGACCACAACGGGTGCGACGACCCGACGTCTCATGTGTCAGATAGCTTGAGACGACACGTGGCGGCACGAGGTCGTCCGAGCGTTCCTGGGGCGCCAATGAGCGAGCAGGCTCGATGAGCGAGCAGATCCGGTGGATGAGCACGAGAGTTGCCGCCGAGTATCTAGGCGTGACCCTGCGCAGCCTGTACCGGTTCATCGACGAGGGCGCGCTCGCCGCTTACAAGTTCGGCCGGGTCATCCGCCTGAAGGAGCAAGACGTGGAGACGTTCATCGAGGCGAGCCGTATCGCGCCTGGCAGCCTCGAGCACCTGTACCCTGAGCCGAAGGGGCTGAGCGGGAGGGAGTCGTCGATCGAGCGGGAGTCGAAGGGAAGAGCGAGGTGAGCATGAAGGTGAGCGAGCCCGGCTGCATCTTCTGCCGCATTGTCAACGGCGATGCCCCCGCGGACGTCCTACACAGCACCGATCAGGTGCTTGCCTTTCGTGACGTCAACCCGCAAGCTCCGGTGCACGTGCAAGTTGTTCCGCGCCGACATGTCTCGAATGCATCGACGCTCGGTCCCGACGACGGCGAGCTGCTCGCCGAGCTCATGATGGCTGCGCGAGAAGTCGCTGGGCGTGAGGGAATCGCCGGTCGCGGCTACCGGTTGTTGTTCAACGTGGGAGAGGATGCGCGCAGTACCATCTCCCACCTCCATCTGCACGTGCTCGGCGGCAGGCGACTCGGGTGGCCGCCGGGGTGATCCCCGGTCGCGCTGGTAGCCTCGCGTCCAGAACGCCAGTGTCGCCCACCCAGGTCAAGATCCTCGTCCCCGGCAACCACCTGATGGTGAGCCTTCTCGGCCAGCGCGACGAGCTGCTGCGGCTGATCGAGGAAGCGTTCAACGGGACACGGATCGTGGTGCGGGGAAACGAGATCACGATCGAGGGCGAGGACGCCGAGCGTGTGGGCCGGCTGTTCGACGAGCTCGTTGAGCTCCTCGAGCGCGGCCAGGATTTCGACGCTTCTGACGTCGGACGCACGATCGCCATGGTCAAGGACGACGTGAGCCCCTTCGAGGTCATGACCACCGAGGTGCTGCGCTCGGCGAGGGGGCGAAGCGTCCGGCCGAAGACGGCCGGACAGAAGCGCTACACCGACGCCATCGGCTCGAACGTGGTCACTTTCTGCATCGGCCCGGCGGGCACGGGAAAGTCCTACCTGGCCGTGGCTCTGGCGATCCAGGCCCTGCAGGCCCGGGAGGCTGACCGGATCATCCTGACGCGCCCTGCCGTGGAGGCCGGGGAACGCCTCGGCTTCCTCCCCGGTGACGTGATGGCCAAGGTCGATCCCTACCTGCGCCCGCTTTACGACGCCCTCTACGACCTGCTCGGTCCGGAGGGAGCACAAAGGCTGCTCGAGCGCGGGACAATCGAGGTGGCTCCGCTCGCGTTCATGCGCGGGCGTACTCTCAATCGAAGCTTCATCATCCTCGACGAAGCCCAGAACACCTCGCCCGAGCAGATGAAGATGTTTCTCACGCGTATCGGCTTTGGGTCGAAGGTGGTGGTGACGGGCGACGTGACCCAGATCGACGTGCCCGGTGGTCGCTCGGGTCTCACCGGCATGGAATCAGTGCTCGGTGGCGTCACCGACGTGGCTTTCGTACACCTCTCCCGGCACGACGTGGTGAGGGCCCGCATCGTGGCGGACATAGTTCGCGCGTACGAGAGCCACACCGATGGCCATTGACGTTTTCGCCGCTGACGAGCAGTCCGATTGCCCGATCGACCTGTCTCGCTGGACGCAGCTCGCACGTTCGGTACTCGACACCCAAGCGTTGAAGGAGGACGTCGAGGTGTCTCTGCTGTTCGTGGACGAACCCACTATCGCCCAGCTGCGCGAGCGCTTCCTCGGCGAGAGCGGTCCCACAGACGTCCTCTCCTTCCCCATCGACCCCGAGCCCGATCACGGCGGAAGGTCCCCGGACGAGGGCGGGACGGGTCCGGGAGGCGGGCTCGCCAGCGACGAGGATGCGATACCGGTCCTCCTCGGCGACGTGGTCGTCTGCCCGTCCATAGCGGCGAGAAACGCGTCGGAGCGCTCGGTGGCGTTCGAGGACGAAGTGGCGCTCCTGGTCGTCCACGGCCTGCTTCACCTTCTGGGCATGGACCACCAAGCGGACGACGAGGCCGAGCGTATGGAGCAACGCGAGCAGCAGCTGCTCGACCGTTTCAACCGCGGCTCGGGGTAAGGCCTTGTTGTGATGCCCGTCAAAGCCAGCGGAGCGCTCGTCGCTGTCTCGCGATTTCGATCGACCGACTGGATCCTGCTCGCGGTGGTGGTCGTCCTGCTCTTGGCAGCCGCCGGCCTGGCGCTCGCCGAGACGAGCCTCACCCGCATCAGCAAGGTGAAGGCGATATCTCTCGCGGACGAACGCAGGCGCGGCGCCCGTCAGCTCGTCAGGCTGGTGGAACGCCCTGAGCAGTTCTTGAACCCCGTGCTCCTGCTGGTGCTCGTCTCCCAGCTGGTGGCAGCCACGCTCGTCGGGATCCTCGCCGAGCGGTGGTTCGGCGCTCTCGGGGTCGTCGTGGCCATCGTGTTCGAAGTTGTCATCATCTTCGTCCTGGCAGAGGCCCTTCCGAAGAACTGGGCGGTGCACAATCCTGAGCGCTCCGCGCTGCTTGCCGCCCCTGTCGTCGCGGCGGTGGTCAAATTCCCGCCCTTCCGGGTGGTGTCGAACGGTTTGATCAGCTTGGCCAACCTGCTCGTCGGGCCACGAGGCCGGCGGGCGGAGGTGAGTGAGTCCGAGTTGCTGGCCATGGCGGACGTGGCGCTGGAGGACGAAGTCATAGAGACCGAGGAGCGCGCGCTGATCCACTCGATCATCGAGTTCGGGGACACGATCGTGCGCGAGGTGATGGTGCCTCGTCCCGACATGTGCTCGGTCGAAGCACAGCGAACGGTGTCCGAGGCGCTCGGCATTGCCATGGCTGCGGGATACAGCAGGCTACCTGTCTACTCGCAGAACATCGATGATGTGCTTGGTGTCGCATACGCGAAGGACCTAGTACGAGCCGAACGCGAAGGTTTTCGCGACAATCCCGTGCGGGGCTTCGTTCGCGAGGCACACTTCGTCCCCGAGATGAAACGGGTGTCTCGGCTCATGCGCGAGATGCAGGCGTTGCAGTACCACTTGGCGATCGTGGTCGACGAGTACGGGGGGACCGCGGGGCTCGTCACTCTGGAGGATCTGATCGAGGAGCTCATCGGGGAGATAGTCGACGAGTACGACGTCGAGGAGCCTCCCGTCGAGCATCTAGGAGACGGCGAGCTGTCGGTGACAGGGCGCCTCGACGTCGACGAGCTAGGCGAGCTGGTCCACGCGGAGTTACCCGAGGGCGACTGGGACACCGTGGGTGGACTGTTCATCAACCTCCTCGGTCGCGTCCCAGGCGAAGGGGAGTCGGTGGTGGCGGGTGGGATACGGCTGGTGGCCGAGAAGGTGCAAGGGAATCGAATCGGCCGCATCCGTGTCATGTCTCTTCCGGCACCTTTCGAACAAGGTGCAGGTCAAGGCGCCCCCGTCGGGCGCGACTGAGATCCAGTCGCGTGGACACAAATCCCGACCAAACCACCGGCCATGACGATGGCGCGTCGTCAGACCGGTCCGCACACGGTCGTGGTGCCACAGGGGGCGAGAATCGGGGCGAAGGGAGCTTTCGCTCCGGTTTCGTCGCCGTGGTCGGCCGGCCGAATGTCGGGAAGTCGACCCTCGTCAACCAGATCCTCGGGACCAAGGTCACGATTACCTCGCGCCGTCCGAACACGACTCGACGATCGGTGCGCGGCGTGCTCCATCGTCCGGGAGTGCAGGTAGTGCTCGTGGACACCCCGGGCCTGCACCGGCCCCGCAGCGCGCTCGGACGCCGCCTGAACGAACAGGTTGTCGAGGCCCTTTACGACCTGGACGTGGTGGTGGCGATGCTTGACGCCACCGCCTCTTTGGGCCCGGGCGATCGTCTCGTGCTCGAGCGGGCGGCGGCATCATGCGCATCGGGCTCGAACCGCGAGCGGGACCTGCGCCGCCTGCTCGTGGTCGTGAACAAGGTCGACCGCGCCACATCCGCAGAGGTGCTGGCTCAGCTCTCCGCCGCGCACGAGGTCCTCGAGGGTGTGAAGAACGTAGGCACTTTGGACGTCTCGGGTATGAACGACGAGGTCCTCCGACACGGCGTGTCACACGAGGACGGGCTCGAGCGCGAGCAGGACCGGGGGGTCGAGTACTTCGCGGTGTCAGCCAGGTCCGGTCGCGGCGTCGACGAGCTCCTAGAGGCGGTGCTCGAGCGGTTGCCCGAGGGACCTAGGTACTTCCCCGACGACATGGTGAGCGACGTCCCCGAGGCGTTCTGGGTGGCCGAGCTGGTCCGCGAACAGTTGTTGGCGAGGGTGCGCGACGAGCTTCCGCACTCGATCGCATGCCGCGTCAGCGAGTGGGAGTGGCCTCGTGTGCGGGTGGAGATCGTCGTCGAGCGAGAGTCGCAAAAGGGGATAGTGATCGGACGCGGGGGAGAAGTGCTCAAAGCGGTGGGTACCGCGGTACGCGAGCAGTTACCGCCTGGCGCTTTCGTCGAGCTGTACGTATGTGTAGAGAAACACTGGCAGGAGAACCCGGAGGCGATCGAGCGCTTCGGCTACTGATTCGCCGGTCTCTTCGGTGTCCCGGGCGGGGCTCCGACCACGTCCTCCTTCAGACTCCGCGGATCGAGGCCCTGCGCCGGCCGCGGAGGCACGGGGGTGATCCGGATCGAGCCGAGGAAGGCCAGGGCCTCCTCCCGGTGTGTCGTGAAGGGCATGGGGGGCAAGGCAGCGCGCAGCGTACGGCCGTAGCCGGCGGTGGCAAGGCGGCGATCCAGCACGGCAACGAGGCCCGAGTCGGCTGAGGAGCGGATCAGGCGTCCCGCTCCCTGGGCGAGGAGCATGGCCGCGCGCGGCAGGTCCACCAACCTGAAGGCACCGTCCCCGGCGCGTTCGCGGCGCGCCTGTATCAAAGGGTTGTCGGGGCGAGGGAAGGGCAATCTGTCTATGGCAACAACGCTCAGGGTTGTTCCCGGCACGTCCACCCCCTGCCAGAACGACATCGTGGCGAACAGGCATGCAGATTCCTCGACGTTGAACACCTCGAGGAGCTTGGGCTTCGGCAAGTCGTTCTGCGCCAGCACCATGAACTCGAGCCGTGGTCTCAATGCCTCGACGGCCGCCTCCATGGCGCGCCAGCTCGTGAAGAGCGCCAACGTGCGTCCCCCTGCGGCGACGATGAGCCGGTGAAGCTCGGCTTGTACCGCAGCCTCGGCGCCAGGGCTTCGGCGGTCCGGCAGGTCTGTCGGGCAGTAGAGCAACGCGCAACGCTCATAGGGGAATGGGCTTCCGACGTCGACCCGGTCGGTCTGTGACTTGGGGAGACCGAGCGTCTCCTCCAGCAAGAGCGGCACGGTAGCCGAGGTGAGCACAGCGGTCACCCTTGGCCAAAGGCGCGCTTCGAGCACCGGACCTATCTCTGCCGGTGCCAGGCGCAGAGTTGGGAGCCGCCCGGCGGCCCCGGCCGTCTCCACCCAGGCGACGTGGTCGTCTCCCGCCGTCTCGATCTCCGAGAGGTCGTCGAGCAATCTACCCGCCGACAGCAGGGAGCGCGTCCGCCGCCCACCGTCTTGCTCACCGCCGCCCATCTCGCTGCTGCCGTGGTGTCTCAGTGCCTTGACCAGGGCCTCGACACGGCCGCGCGCCAGGGCGAGCACCCTCTAGAGCTCGCTGTCGCGCGCCGTGTCGTGCGCTGTGGCTGTTGCACCCGCTCGGTCGACCAGCACGCGCATCCCCAACAGCGATTGCAGCTGTGTGTCGAGCTGGTCTGCGACCTCGGACAGCGCATCGGCCAGGGCCACGTCGACATGACCGAGAAGGCCACGTCCCGCCGACGCAATGGCCCGCAACCGGCCAGCGGAGAGCTCCACACCGAGCCCGGCGGTCATGACGTCCTCGACGGCGTGAACTTCGTCGAAGACGAGGACTTCGTGGTCCGGCAGGACCGCATTGTCGGTTGCGACGTGAGTGGCATAGAGATGCGTGTTCACCACAACGACGTCAGAAGCCGCTGCGAGGGCGCGCGCCCGCTCCGCGAAGCACACAGGACCGGACGGACACCGATAAGCCCCGGGGCACTCGCGCGCACCGACCGACAGCGCTGCCCACACTCGCGGGTGAGGCTCGAAGTCGAGCTCCGCGCGATCGCCTGAAGCAGAACGCTCGGACCAATCGAGTATCCGACGCACCTGGGGGCCAAAGCTGCGGAGGTCGATCCTCTGGTCGTTGGAGCCCGACTGCTCGTCATGGGTTGCAATCTCGTCGAACATCTGCGGGTCCGCGCTCGGGCCACCTACCTCCGCTGCACGTTGGCGGCAGAGGTAGTTGGAGCGTCCTTTCAATACCGCGAAGGTGAAGCCGCTTCTCGGACCGCTCTGTGCGGCGAGAAAGGGAAGGTCCTTGTGGGCCAGCTGGTCCTGGAGCGCTCTTGTGGCAGTGGCCACCACGACTCGTCGACCCGACTGGACCGCCGCGAGCAGGTAGGCCAAGGACTTCCCCGTCCCGGTGCCCGCCTGCACGACGAGATGGCGACCCTCGTCGATCGCCCTGCTCACCCGCTCGGCCATCTCGACCTGGCCCGGCCGCTCCTCTCCACCGCCCGGCAAAGAGCGCGCCACCTTCTCGAGCAGGCGAGCAACGTCTCGTTCGGAGGGCACGGGCGCGACCGTAATGCCAGGCAGCTCCGGCGGCGGTGCGAGGGCGGTGCAGTCGTGATGTGGGAAATTCGTGCCGCCGGGTTCTGTCAGTGGCTAAGGTGTGGGAGCGCTTGGTTGGGTCACGCAGGGCCTTGCGTCGTCGTGGGTTGACGCTTCTGTCTCCCAGGTTCAGTTTCGTGCGTGGAGAGAGAGGCAAGACCAAATGCCTGAAGGCACTGTGAAGTGGTTCAACTCGACGAAGGGTTACGGCTTCGTCACCCCTGATGACGGCTCGCCCGACGTGTTCGTCCACTTCTCGGCTATTGAGGGTACGGGATACCGTGAGCTCGTCGAGGGAGAGAGGGTCGACTTCGAGTCGACCAGCGGGGCCAAGGGCCCCCAGGCGACCAAGGTGCGCCGCCTCTGAACCCTGCGAGCTGTCCCCTCAGGGCCAGCACCTGAAATGAGGCGGCTTCGGCCGCCTCGTTTTCGCGCTCGTCCCGTGTGAAAGGTTCCCTGTTGCCAGGGTCCTTGCGCTCATGGACAGCCCTCGACCCACGGTGGAATCCCTGGTGTCAAAGAGACACGTTCCTCAGCAACTAGTTTCGGGGCGTGTGTTGCTCCGTTGACCAGGCCGCGCACGAAGGGCTCGACCTGGAGCGCGTCCCGGCGCATGTTGCCTGCGTCATGGACGGCAATGGCAGATGGGCGGCTGAGCGAGGGCTACCGCGCACCGAAGGCCACGCAGCGGGCGAGGAGGCGCTGCTCGACACGGTGAACGGGGCGCTCGAGATCGGGATCGAGTGGTTGACGATGTTTGCCTTCTCCACGGAGAACTGGCACAGGCCGCGCGACGAGGTGCGATACCTGATGGGATTCAACGAGTCGCTCCTCGTGCGTCGTCGTGACGAATTGCATGAAAAGGGAGTGAGGATCCGCTTCGCAGGGCGCCGGGACTGGCGGGTGCCTAGACGCGTGATCAGGCGCATGGACGAGTCGGCGGCTCTCACCGCCGCGAACAGGCGCATGACTCTGACGATGGCCTTCAACTACGGGGGCAGGGCCGAGATTGTCGACGCAGTGAGGGCGCTCGTGGCTGCCGGGGTTCCCGCCGCGCGCGTGGACGAGCGCGCGTTGCACGCCCACCTCTACTTCCCCGACATGCCCGATCCCGATCTGGTGATCCGCACGTCGGGGGAATACCGCATCTCGAACTTTTTGCTTTGGCAGCTCGCGTACTCAGAGCTGGTCTTCACTGACGCGCTGTGGCCCGACTTCCGCCGTCACCACCTCTTCGAGGCCGTCTGTGAGTATCAGCGCCGCGAACGACGTTTCGGGCAGGTGCGTGGGCGTGCGGATCGGTGACCATCCGCCAGAGCGACGAGCCGCCGGGGGAGAGCCCACGAGCGCAGGAGGCTGCGCCAGCTGTGAGATCTAGGTGAAGGCGGCCGGCTGGCTTTTGGGGCTCGTGCTGTTCGGCGGCCTGATCGTGCTGGCGGTGGCAGGGATGACGGCGGCCGTCGGCGTGCTCGTGACCGTCATCGCGATCGTGGGGATGATCGCTTTGGGTAACCTCCTCGGGCGTCGCACCACCCCCGACCGGCTTCCTTACCAAGGAGATCGCGACGCGCAGAGCGAGAGGTCCGACGGCGCGGCAGTGGAGACGTGAGTGACCCGCAGGCGAGCGACAATGAGTGAACAATGAGTAGAGCGCTCGGCTCACGGGCGCCCTCGAAGAGGGCGGCCCGGTGAGCCTCTATCGCGACGAAGGCGTGGTCCTTCGCTCACTGCGACTTGGTGAAGCAGACCGGATCGTCACGATGGTCACCAAGGGCCATGGCAAGGTGCGCGCCGTCGCCAAGGGCGTTCGCCGGACCACCTCGAAGTTCGGTGGTCGCCTCGAGCCCCTGAGCCACGTCGCGCTGCAATGCTGGAGTGGCCGCGAGCTCGACACGGTCACCCAGGTGGAGGTTCTCGACGGTTTTCGGGCCGTGCGTGAGGACCTGGTTCGCGTCGCGAAAGCCTTCACCTTGCTGGAGGTGGTGGACCAACTGGCTCAGGAGCGTCACCCCAACCCGCGGCTCTACGAGACGCTGGTGGGCGCCCTGCGGTTGCTCGACCATGCCGACGCACCTCTCCTGGTGGCCGCGTTCTGCCTGAAGGTGCTCGCCCTGGAGGGTTCTGCGCCGATCGTGGACCGCTGTGCATCGTGTGGTTCGGTCTCCGAGCTCATGGCTTTCGACCTCGTCGAGGGAGGTGTGCTGTGTAGGTCGTGCCGTCGAGGGCGCCCGGTTTCTGCGGGCGCCCTCGACGTGGTGCGACTCGTCTTGGGCGGTGGGCTTGCGTCAGTGTTGGCGGAACCTGCCGGGCCGTCGACAGAAGAGGTGACCGACCTGGCCACCGAGGCGATGGAGGTCCACCTCGACCGCCGGCTGCGCAGCCTGAGATCGAGCCCCACCGGATAGCCGACCTCCGGCGAGACAGACGTTGGCATCTTCTCGCGGAACGAAGTAGGCAACCGGAGAGGTCGACTTCTAGGAGCATGTATTGGGTGCGCCGGAAGTATCGGGTTGGCCGACGCGCATCGGCGTGCCCGATAACCTTGCCCGGATGACCGCGGAGGCTGCAATGTCCGAAAGGGAACCAGGAGATGCGCCGGACGACCTGATGGAACGCATAGTCAACCTGTGCAAGCGGCGCGGGTTCATCTTCCCCTCGGCGGAGATCTACGGGGGCTTTCGTTCCACCTACGACTACGGCCCCCTCGGCGTGAACATGCTTCGTAACGTAAAAGATGCCTGGTGGCGCTCAATGGTCCAGATGCGCGACGACGTGGTGGGGATCGACGCGGCGATCCTCTCGCCTAGTCAGATCTGGGAGGCCTCCGGCCACCTGGCCACGTTCACGGATCCTCTCGTGGACTGCCGGAACTGCCACGAGCGATGGCGGGCGGACAAGATCGCGGGCACCTGCCCGAATTGCGGCTCGAGCGACCTCACTGAGCCGCGTGCCTTTCACCTCATGTTCAAGACGCACGCTGGCCCGGTGGAGGAGGACTCTTCGGTCGCCTACCTGCGTCCCGAGACGGCCCAGGGCATGTTCGTCAACTTCCTGAACGTGCTTCAGACCACCCGGAAGAAGCCGCCTTTCGGGATCGCGCAGGTGGGCAAGTCATTTCGCAACGAGATCACCCCTCAAAACTTTGTTTTCCGCACCCGCGAGTTCGAGCAGATGGAGATGGAGTACTTCGTGCCACCTACCGAGGGGCAGAAGTGGTTCGAGTACTGGACCTCCGAGCGCATGCGTTGGTACCTGGACCTGGGCATTCCCGCCGATCGCCTGCGCCTGCGCAACCACGACCTCGACGAGCTTTCGCATTACTCGGTGGCCACGGCCGACGTGGAGTTTTGTTTTCCCTGGGGTTGGGACGAGCTGGAAGGGATCGCCAACCGCACCGACTACGACCTTCGGGCCCATGCTGAGCGGTCGGGCGAGAAGCTCGAGTACTTCGACCAGGCGACGGGCCAGCGCTACGTGCCGCATGTCATCGAGCCCTCTGCTGGTGCCACCCGCACGATGATGGCCTTCTTGATCGCCGCCTACGACGAGGACGAGGTGTCCGGTGAGCGAAGAACGCTGCTTCGTCTTGACCCACGGCTCTCTCCTTATCAGGTGGCGGTGCTTCCTCTGTCGAAGAACGATGCACTCGAGCCGCTGTCGCGCGAGGTACTGGACTTGCTTCGACCCCTGTGCGTCTGCGACTACGACGTGACCCAGTCGATCGGGCGCCGCTACCGCCGTCAGGACGAGGTCGGCACTCCCTGGTGCGTGACGGTGGACTTCGACTCGGTCGAGGACCGGGCGGTGACCGTGCGCGACCGCGACACGACCACCCAAATCCGCCTGCCCATTGGCGACCTGGTGACTGAGATCACGGGCCGCCTTTGCCGCTGAAGGCCTTAGTCCAGCGTCCACTGCGGTACCTTCCTGGTTGTGGCTATCTCGGAGGAGGATGTCGCCCACGTCCGTGCCGCAACGGACATGGTGGCGCTGATCGGCGAGCACGGGGCGCTCAAACGTCAGGGAACGAGGTGGGTCGGGCTCTGCCCGTTCCACCAGGAGAAGACACCGTCGTTCAGCGTCAACGCGGAAATGGGCGTCTATTATTGTTTCGGGTGCCAGCGCTCTGGAGACGCCATCACCTTCCTGCGTGAGATCGACCACCTGGATTTCGTGGAGGCGGTGCGCGCGCTCGCCGAGCGCGCAGGCATCACGATCACCGAGGACGCCGCAGCCTCGGGCGACCGTCAGCGACGCGCCGCGTTGCTCTCGGCTCTCTCTGAGTCGGTCACCTTCTACCACGAGCGGCTGCTCTCGGCTCCCGATGCCGGTCCGGCTCGTGACTACCTGCGATCGCGCGGTTACGACGGCGACGTTGTCAGGCGATTCCAACTTGGTTGGGCACCCGACGACTGGGACGTGCTGGCATGCCATTTGGCTGTGTCCGACAAGGTGCTGGTCGATGCGGGTCTTGGCTTCGTCAACCGGCTCGGGCGCCAGCAGGACGCCTTCCGTGCCCGGGTGGTCTTCCCGATCTTCGACCCTTCGGGCAAGGCGGTCGCCCTTGGAGGCCGAGTCCTGCCTGGGCGTGGCGCGGGCTCCGGTGCTCCCGCCGAGCCCAAGTACAAGAATTCACAGGAGGGTCCCGTCTACTCCAAGCGTCGCACCCTGTACGGGCTGAATTGGGCGAAGCAGGACGTGGTGGCGAGCGGAGAGGTCGTCGTGTGCGAGGGGTACACGGACGTGATCGCGTTCTTCTTGGCGGGGCTGCCAAGAGCAGTAGCGACCTGTGGCACCGCTCTGGGTGAGGAGCATTTTCGGCTCCTGCGCAACTTCGCCCGGAGGGTCGTCCTGGCCTACGACGCCGACGCGGCCGGCCAGGCCGGCGCAGGTCGCGTCTACGAGTGGGAGCGGCACCACGAGGTGGACGTTGCGGTGGCCGCGCTCCCGTCGGGGACCGATCCGGCGGATCTGGCTATGCACGATCCCGCCGCGCTGCGAAAGGTTGTCACTGAGGCGCAACCGTTCCTGGGTTTCATGGTCGATCGGGTCCTTGAGGAGGCGGACCTTCGTAGCGCCGAGGGCCGGGTCAAAGCGGCCGAGGCGGCAATGGCGGTGGTCGCCGAGCATCCCAACGAATTGGTGCGTGACCAGTACCTCATGGTCGTAGCGGACCGCACCCGCCTCGAATCGCAAGCGCTCAGGGCGCTGGCCGACCACCTCGACAGCCGAAGCACGTTCCCGAGGACGGGTGCTCGGGGTCGCATCGTGCACAGACGTGACGGAGGCGCAGAACGAGCCACGGGGGCACCCGGCTCGGTCCGGCCTCAGCGGTCCTCCGGTGGCGAGACACACAAGACCGGGCTCGAGGCGCTGCGACTGGCCGTTCACAATCGCGAGCTTGTGACCCACAGGCTCGAGGCGGTGCTGTTCTCAGACCCGACGCAACGAGCGGCATACGAGGTTCTCGCCGCGTCGGGAAGCCTGCACGAAGCGATCGAATTGGCCGAGGAGCGCCGAGCGGACGTCGCCGACCTCCTGCGCAGGCTGGCGGTGGAAGAACCATCGGCCGATGTTGACGGTGTCGTGGTGCAGCTGGTGCGGTTCGCATCGCGCAGAGCGCTCGCCGAGATCGACGCTCAGGCAAGGTTGTTCCCGGAGAGGTTCGTCGAGCTCGCAGCGTTGTCGTCGCGCGTGAAGAAGACCGTCGAAGAGCTGGACGACCCCGGGCTCGTCACCGCCGCAGCGGACCGGTTGCTAGCCTGGTTGGTGGAACGCGGCGAGGAGATCGCATGAGCAAGGTTCACCCGCCGGTCGGTGCTGCGCTGGCGGCACCCGACGGAATCGTTGGCGAGGGCTTCGAGCAGCTACTTGCCGTCGGTAGGCGGCGCGGCTATCTCACCCAGGACGATTTGATCCTGGTGCTCCAGGCCGTGGAGCTCAGCCACGACGTGATCGAGGATGTCGTGGCGCGTGTGCGCTCGGAGGGCATCGAGTACCTCGAGGAAACGCGTCGCGACGTTGCACCTGTGGTGCTGGCTGAGGCCGTCGCGGAGGCCGTCGCAGAGGTAGCGGTCGCCACGGGACTGCCTGATGACCGCGCCACCAGCGATGAAGCTGAAGACGAGGCGGACGAAGCGGTGGACCAAGCAGAGACGGCCGGCGACGAACCAATGGTCACGGCTGCTTCTGACGGGCATCCGTCCATCACCAAGGACAGCGACGCAACGAAGGCCGAGAGGCGTCTGCTGAGGCGTCGACGGCACCGGGCTTCTGAGCGCGACCCGAGGGACGCGGTCATGGACCGCCAGCGCAAGTCACCGGGTCGCGGAAGGATCGCCTCGTACACGTCGTCGGAACGCAGCGGGGGCACGGCGGCTGATCCGGTCCATGCGTACCTGAAGGAGATAGGGAAGGTCCCGCTTCTCACGGCCGACCTCGAAGTGGAACTGGCCAGGCGGATGGAGGCCGGCAACGCGGCAGCAGAGGAGCTGGCAAGGAGGATCGAGGCGGGTAACGCTGCTGCAGAGGCACTTGCGCTGACCCAGGGAGTCACCGAGACAGAGTTGCGCCCCGACGGGCCGTCTCGTGCTCGAGTGGCTTCCGGCACAGAGACCCGAGCTGGAGACAGGACCAAGCTCCGCAGTCAGGTGCGCAGGGGACACCAAGCAAAGGAAGCGCTCATCGAGGCGAACCTCAGGTTGGTAGTTTCCATCGCCAAGCGGTATCGCAACCGGGGTCTTGCTTTCCTCGACCTCATCCAGGAGGGGAACCTCGGTCTCATGCGTGCGGTCGAGAAGTTCGACTACACGAAGGGGTTCAAGTTCTCGACCTATGCCACGTGGTGGATCCGCCAAGCGATCACGAGAGCGTTGGCGGACCAGGGAAGGACGATACGCATCCCGGTTCACATGGTCGAGACCATCAACAAGGTTGCCAGGGTGCAGCGCCAGCTGCTCCAAGAGCTTGGACGCGAACCGACTGCCGAGGAGATCGCAGGGCGGGTGGAGTTCCCGATCGAGCGCGTACGCGAGATCCAGCGCATCAACCAGGAGACGGTGTCGTTGGAGCAGCCGATGGGGGACGAAGAGGACTTCAGCCTTTCGGACCTCATCGAGGACCACGGAGCGGAGGTTCCGGACGACGCTGCGACACGTTCGATGCTGCACGAAGCGGTGCGCGACGCATTGGCCACTCTGCCTACGCGCGAGCGCGAGGTGATGGAATTGCGTTTCGGCCTCGAGGACGGCCGGGTGCGAACGCTCGAGGAGGTGGGAAAGGCTTTCGGGGTCACCCGTGAGCGGATCCGCCAGATTGAGGCGAAGACGCTAGCCAAGCTGCGACACCCGAATGCCGCCCAGCCGCTGCGCGACTTCCTCGACGAGACCTGAGGAGGTCTCTCATCCGGCGTCCGGCGGAGGGGACGACCGGCACAACGCGGGGGACCCGACCTGCACAGACCCTGCGTGAGGACCGTCGCTGCTATCTTCGAGCAGCGTTCAAGTGCCATTCCGGGGTAGCTCAATCGGCAGAGCAAGCGGCTGTTAACCGCTAGGTTGAGAGTTCGAGTCTCTCCCCCGGAGCCTGACCCGTGCGGGTTGGTCGGGTGAGAGGTGACTGGGATCTCGAGAAGGGTGAACGTGTTCGGAGCCGGGGGCCAGCCAGGTCCGACGCGACGCGCCGCGCTCGCTCGTGCGTTCCGTTGCCGTCATCCAAGGGGGAAACGACAAGCAGCTCCTGATCCGTATGCCCCCGTCGGTGTGACGAGCGTGTAGACCTCGAGCTGCTAAGCCTGAGGCGGATTATTCACCGAGACGTGTCGCGGTACTGGGGCTGTAGCTCAGTGGTCAGAGCAGGGGACTCATAATCCCTGGGTCGCAGGTTCGATCCCTGCCAGCCCCACCAGAGCCAGCCCCACCAGAGGAGTCCAGATAGAAGTCACTATGCCCTTGGCGGGCCAAAGGCGCCGTGTTCGTCCAGGAGCTCGACGAGGTTCCCCCCCGTGCCTGCGTGGTCTTGGCCGCGCACGGCGTTTCCGCCGCGGTGCGTGACGAGGTGTCTCAGCGAGGCGATCTATTGGTCATCGACGCGACCTGCCCGCTTGTGTCCAAGGTGCACAAGGAGGTCGTGCGTTTCACCAGCCAGGACTATTCGGTGGTCCTGATCGGCCACGCCAACCACGAAGAGGTGGTGGGCACAATGGGGGAGGCCCCTGGGAAGATCCATCTGGTGGAGAGCCTCGAGGACGTCGATGCCCTTGAGCTCGAGCCTGGGGCGCGGGTAGCGTACCTAACTCAGACGACGCTTGCTACCGACGAAACCGCCAGCATCGTCTCGGCTCTCAGGTCCCGCTTCTCCCACCTCACCGGACCCCCAGGGGAGGACATCTGCTATGCGACCCAAAACCGGCAAGATGCCTTAAGGGCGTTGGTAGAGCATTGCGATCTGCTGTTGGTCATAGGGTCGTCGAACTCGTCGAACTCGAATCGTCTCGTAGAGGTAGCTCGTCGCGAAGGATGTAGGGCGGAGCTCGTCGAAGACGAGACGGCCATCAACCTAGGATGGCTCGAGGATGCGGGAGTCGTCGGCATTACAGCGGGCGCCTCGGCACCCGAGTCGCTGGTGCAACGGGCGGTTTCCACCCTGCAGCTGCTAGGACCCGTGAAGGTTCGAGAGGTCTAAACAGCGGACGAAGCCGTGAGCTTTGCTCTGCCAAGGTAGCTTCGCTGATGTCCCTACCGATTCGTCAGCAGCTCCGGATCGCTACTTACCTGCTGCGCCAGCGCCTGAAGGGCTCGGAGCGCTACCCCCTGATCGTGGAGATAGAGCCACTGTTTGCCTGCAACCTTTCGTGCCCTGGTTGCGGCAAGATCCAGCAGCCCACAGAAGTGCTCCGCAGGCGGCTGTCAGTCCAAGACGTACTTACAGCGGTGGAGGAGAGCGGCACTCCGATGGTGTCCATCGCCGGCGGCGAGCCGCTGCTGCATCCTGAGATCGACGGCATGGTCAAAGAGCTCGTCCGCCGCAGGACGTACGTGTACCTGTGCACGAACGCTGTGCTCATGCGACGACGGCTCGACCGTTTCACTCCCTCCAGATACTTCTCCTGGACCGTGCACATCGACGGGTTGCTGGAGCGTCACGACGCGGCCGTGGCGCGCTCGGGAGCATTCGATGAGGCTGTGGCGGCGATCCGAGAGGCCAAGGCCCGAGGCTTCCGCGTCACCACGAACTCCACCTTCTTCAATACCGATTCTCCCTCGACCGTGCGAGAGGTCCTTGACTATCTCAACGACGAGGTTGGCGTGGATGCGATGATGATCTCCCCCGCCTACGCGTACACCAAGGCTCTGGATCAGGAGCACTTTCTCGGAGTCGAAGACACGCACCGCTTGTTCGCTGAGGTCTTTGCGAACGGCCGGCGCAAACGGTGGCGGCTCAACCATTCGCCGTTGTTCTTGGACTTCCTCGAAGGAAAGGTGGACTTCGGCTGCACGGCCTGGGCGATTCCCTCATACTCAGTGCTGGGCTGGCAGCGACCCTGTTATCTCATGGCCGACGGCTACGCCGCCACCTACCAAGAGTTGACTGCAACGACCGATTGGGGATCGTACGGACGTGGCAAGGATCCTCGCTGCGCGAATTGCATGGCACACTGCGGTTACGAACCGACAGCTGTCGTTGCCACCATGCGATCGCTTCGCCAGTCCTTGCGCGCGGTTCTCTCCTCATGACTTCCATGTCGCGGAGGTGACGTAGAAGTCTCGCCAACGGGACCCGTCTCATGGTCCTTGGTGGCAGATTCGATCCCCTTCCCAGCCCCACGCGGGCCCCCGACCGTCACTGCCGTAGCGCAGCCCGGCGCGCATTGTGTGGCCGCAGGAGGGCACGAACGCCTCGCGTCGGGGCCGATCAAAGTGGCTCTGCGCTCACCGACCCGTCGTCGCTCACGTGCGGGGTCCACCTCTCTCCATCTCAGTAGCGATATTGATGGCGCGCGCTCGGGTCCTGGTACCACCCTTCAGGGGATGTGTGCTGGCCGGGACTGTCTGTGGCCGGGGTCGCCACCTCGTGCTGGGACGGTGGAGCGCTTGTAATCGACTGCTGCGAGGTGACCCGCCTCCTGGCGGTGCGGCTTAGTTCTGTGAGCTCCTTCAAGAGATTGTTTGCCTCTTGCACCTCCCGATCGCGAAACTCCGCGCGCACACGTTTACCCGCGGCATCGGTGTGAACCGAGGCCAAACCCAACCTTCGTTGGACCGGCCCCTGGACGCGGCGGATGCTCTGGATCTTCTCGAGTGGCACCCACGTCGTCACCTTGCGCACCCGACCGGTGGATGCGGCCGCCAAGGCGGCGTCGTGCCCGGCCGCCAGGAAGTGGTAGCTCAGAGGGGCCTTCCACCTGGCACGACGCGGCGGTCGGAGAAGGGCGGGACCGGTCAAGCCGAGCCACGTGCCGAGCAGCACGCCAGCTGTGTCGAGAGGGCCGACTGGAAGCAACGACCTGGTCACGCTTGGCGATCGGGTTCCCTGCTCGCGCCCTGGTGATCCTGCGATGTCGACTTCAAGTCGGCACCATCCGAAGGGCCTCCACAACAGAGGCTCGATCTTACGGACCGCTTGTACGCGCTGGATGGGGATCGTCTCGGCGATGGTCCCGAGAAGACCTCGACGGATCCTGATCCCGTCTGCGGCCTGGCCGACGGTGAAGCCGTACTGCTCGTTGACCCGTCGCCAGGTGAGCCGGCCGAGCACGAGGATGTACACGAAGGTGGTTCCGCCCGTGGCCGCGGCGGCCGGCTTGGAGACCTGAGCGAGGGCCGCGATCGCTGCAACGGCGATCACGGTCGTGAAAGTGGCCAATGACAACAGCGTCGATCCGACGAGCCGACCGGTGGGTACCGTCGCCAGCGCGTGTTCGGCCGGTTCCGGGGTGGCGAGGTCCAGGCCGTGATGGCCCGCCAAGAGGCGAGCGCGCAGGTCGAGTGCCAGTGGCCCGGACAGGTATGCGAGGCGCCCACTCGCCGAGTTGGAACCCGCCAGGCGGATGCGCAACTCGGCGAGACCGAGCATACGGGCGAGGAAGGGGCGAACCACGTCCACGGCCTGGATCCGGGCAAGGGGAAGCTGGCGTGAGTTCCGGCGCAAGAGGCCTGTCTCGATCCGCAGCGTCACACCGTCGAGCTTCCATCTGGTGACGAGCCATTTGATGAGGCTCATCACCACCACCAGAGCGACGAATGCAAGGTCGTAAGGAAGAACGGACCCACCCGAGCGTCGTCCACCGGCGGAACCTGCGAGCACGATCAACAGCGCGACTACGATCCCTCCGCCGCGCACTAGGGGTGTGAGCGGATGAAGCCTCTGCCAACCGGATGGCGCCTGGGGTGTCAGTGTCACAGGCCAGCGGCCTTTGCCTCCCCCAAAGCGGCGAGACGGTCGCGAAGGCGCGCCGCCTCTTGTCGTTCGAGGCCGGGTATCCGTGCATCGCTCGCCGCCGCCGCCGTGTGCAGCCTGACGGTGGCCAGCCTGAACATTCGCTCTATTGGCCCCGCCGTGACGTCCACGAACTGCATGCGGCCGTAAGGGACGACCGATTGACGGCGGAACATCACACCGCGCGAGACGACGAGGTCCTCCTTGCGCTCTTGGTAGTTCCACGTCCGAAATCGGTTTTGCACGAATACGAGAGCGAGCAACCCGCACACTGCGATCCCCGCGGCAGCCCCCGCGCCGGCAGATATACCTGCCGACGCGCCCACCGAAACACCGACCACGAGAGCGAGGAGCCCGGCAACCACGGCCACTTCGGCCAGACGCATCCGCCACAGCCGCGGCGAGGGTGTCATCGCGATCGAACTGTCAAAGCCCGAGCCGTTCACATCTGTCATATACGCACCTCGGGTACGAACCGTGTACCTCAGAGGCGATCGGCCAAGAAAGAGCTACCGCGCATGCCAACTCCTAGCCCATGACCTCAGTCGCCTTACTCTCACCGCCTCGTGCATTGCTCTCGGCATTGCCACAGCATCTTGTTGGTCCACTATGTGTTATCGGTCGCGCAGTAGCCCGAGCATTTCCTCTCGCCAGCGCGGCGGCCCGAGACGTGGGCAGAGGCGGCACCAGGCGACCGGCCAACGGTCACAGCCACCGTCATCTTCTGAGAGACGGGTGCTGGCGAGCGACGATGGGCAGCAGGATCTCACGAGGGGTCATGTACCCCAAGCAGGCGGCGATCCTGTTCGGAATTCCGGGAATGACCACCGCCCGACCGCGCTCGAGCCCTTCGATCGCGGCGCGCGCCACCTGGGCTGACGACTGCCACATGAGCTTGGGGAGGCTGCCTTCCAAGTCCCCGTCCGTGAAGCCCGCCATCTCTGCGAACTCGGTTCTCACCGGTCCTGGGCACAAGGTTGTGACCGTCACTCCCGTAGCACGCAGCTCTGCGCGGATTGCGTGGCTGTAGGAGAGCACGAACGCCTTGGAAGCTGCGTAGCCGGCCTGGCCCGGAAGGGGCTGGAAGGCTGCTGTGGACGCTACGTTGAGCACGGCTCCTCGTCCACGCTGCACCATGTCCGGCAGGAATAGGCTGCACAAGTCGACCACCGCTTCCACGTCAGTGCGGATCATCGATATTTCGCGCTCGTGGTCGGCGCGGTGCGCCGGTCCCGTCGTGCTGAAGCCAGCGTTGTTCACAAGCAGCTCGACGTTCAGGCCGCGTTCATAGATGGCGGGTGCGAGGTTCGCTCGGACCGAGGCATCGGTCAGGTCGGCGACAAGCACCTCGACGCGAACTCGGTACGCGGAGCTGAGCTCGTCGGCGAGCGAGCTCAGGCGATCCTCGCGGCGGGCGACAAGCGTCACGCCATGACCTCGCTGGCACAGCTGGCGGGCAAGGTCCGCGCCGATGCCAGAAGAGGCACCGGTCACGAGGCACGTGGAGGTTTCCGAAGGCGCCGGGAGTGTCATGGATCGATGCTAGGCGTACGATACTGCCTTGGCCAGGGATAACCTCCGAAACGACTCGGGTTCCATGGCTATCCCGGCGAAGGGACTTGGGACCCTAGTGGTCGCCGACTGGTGCGAAGATGCTGATGGTGGCAGCCTTTATCGCCCCTCGAAGAGCCGTGAGCTGTGGGAGGAAGACCATGAGCCAGTTCAGCTACGTCCGCTTCTTCGAGGAGATTGGAATCGGTGACATCTCACTGGTGGGGGGCAAGAACGCTTCGCTAGGGGAGATGTTCCGCAAACTATCGGCCCAAGGTGTGCTCGTACCGAACGGGTTCGCCATCACTGCCGACGCTTACAGGCACGTGCTCAACGAGGCCGACGCGTGGGGCGAGTTGCATTCCACCCTCGACAGTCTCGATCCGACCGATGTCTCGGACCTGGCGTGCCGCGGGAAGAGCGCCCGGGAGATCGTCTACAACGCGGGCCTGCCAAAAGATCTCGCGGACGAGATCCTCCGCGCTTACCGCAAGCTCCAGGAGGAGTACGGCGAAGACATGAGCCTCGCCGTCCGAAGCTCTGCCACAGCCGAGGACCTGCCGAGTGCCAGCTTCGCCGGCCAGCAGGAGACGTACTTGAACATCCACGGCGACGACAACCTGCTCGAAGCGTGCCGCAAGTGTTTTGCCAGCTTGTTCATGGACCGGGCGATCCATTACCGCAGCAACCAAGGCTTCGACCACTTCAAGGTGGCGCTATCTATCGGTGTGATGAAGATGGTGCGTTCCGACCTGGCCGCGTCGGGAGTGATGTTCTCGCTGGACACCGAGTCAGGTTTTCGCGACGTCGTGTTCGTCACCGGGGCCTATGGTCTCGGTGAGAACGTCGTCCAGGGTTCGGTGGAGCCGGACGAGTTCTACGTCCACAAACCGACCCTTGCTCAGGGCCACCGAACCGTCCTGCGTCACCTGCTCGGTGACAAGGCGGTGAGGATGATCTACGTAGAAGGCCAGGCGGACCAGACCACTCGCAACATCGAAACATCCGAGGTCGACCGGACGCGCTACTGCATCACCGACGAGGAGGTGCTCGAGCTCGCCGAATACGCATGCAAGATCGAGAAGCATTACGGCCGACCGATGGACATGGAGTGGGCGAAGGACGGTGTCGACGGTCGTCTTTACATGGTCCAAGCCCGGCCCGAGACCGTCGCCTCCCAGCGAAAGGTCACGACGCTCGAGAGCTACGCGATCGAAGGGCATGGTGAGGTCATAGCCGAGGGCCGTTCCGTGGGAGAGAAGATCGCGTCGGGCGCCGCCCGCCTCATCGAGGATGTGACTCAGCTGTCGCAGTTCAAGCCCGGCGAGGTGCTGGTGGCCAACATCACGACGCCCGACTGGAAGCCTGTGATGAAGACCGCGTCCGCGATCGTAACGAGTCATGGCGGGCGCACCTGCCACGCCGCGATCATTGCCCGCGAGCTCGGAATCCCCGCCGTGGTAGGCGCTCGCGACGCCACCACCCGTGTACGGAGCGGCGACATCGTCACCGTGTCTTGTGCCGAGGGTGACGCGGGTCGCGTCTATCGGGGAGAGGTGCCGTTCAAGGTTGAGCGCACAGAGGTGGCCGACCTGCCGCGGCCGGTGACGAAGATCATGGTCAACCTGGGAAACCCGGACCTTGCGTTCAAGAGCTCGTTCTTACCGAACGACGGCGTTGGCCTCGCACGCATGGAGTTCATCATCAGCGAGTCGATCAAGGCGCACCCACTCGCATTGGTTCACCCCGAGAAAGTGACCGACCCCTCTGCTCGGGAGAGTCTTGCCCGCCTTATCCGTGGGTACCCCGACGGCGAGACCTTCTTCGTGGAGCGTCTGTCGGAAGGCATCGGGACCATCGCCGCGGCCTTCTGGCCGAAGCCGGTTGTCGTGAGAATGTCGGACTTCAAGACCAACGAGTACGCGGCCCTGGTCGGGGGCGCTGTCTTTGAACCTCATGAGGACAATCCGATGCTTGGCTTTCGCGGTGCGTCGCGCTATGCACATCCCGCTTACGCAGAGGGATTCGCCCTCGAGTGCCGGGCCATGAAGCGCGTGCGCGAAGACATGGGATTCACGAACGTGGTCCTCATGCTTCCGTTCGTGCGCCGCGTGAGCGAGGCCGAGCAGGTGCTGGCCAAGATGGCGGAGCTAGGACTCCGGCGCGGGGAGAACGGGCTGAAGGTCTACGCCATGTGCGAGATCCCGAACAACGTCGTCCTCATCGACCAGTTCGCCCAGCACTTCGACGGTTTCTCGATCGGCTCGAACGACCTGACGCAGCTCACCCTGGGAGTGGACCGTGACAGCGAGATCCTCGCGTCCGACTTCGACGAGCGCGACGAGGGTGTGAAGGAGATGATCCGTCTGGCTGTCGAGGGATGCCGTCGAAACGGCATCCACTCGGGGCTCTGCGGGCAAGCACCATCGGACTACCCGGAGATGGCGGAATACCTGGTGCAGATCGGCATCGACTCGATGAGCCTGAATCCGGACTCCGTGCTGAAGACGACACGGCAGGTGCTGGACGTGGAGAGCCGTCTGGGCCGCACTCGAAGGGCTTAGGTCGCCCCGCGGTAGGCGTCAGGGCTCCTGGAGCCAGCTGCGATCAAGATCGGACACCCCGGGACAGCCCAACAACGAGAGCGTTCTGCTCATCTCGCTGCTGAAGATGTCGAGCATCCGCTCCACCCCGGCCTCGCCCGCAGCGGCGAGCGCGTATAGGTAAGGACGGCCCACCAGCACGGCACGAGCTCCGGTGGCGAGTGCCTTTATGACGTCACCGCCGCGCCGCACCCCACCGTCTAGGAGGACCTCCAGCCGGTCTCCTGCCGCGGCGACGACCTCGGGCAGGACTCGCATGGTGGCGGGGGCACCTTCGAGCTGGCGCCCACCGTGGTTCGACACCACGACCGCGTCGGCCCCGGCCTCGGCTGCCAGAACCGCGTCGTCGCCCGAGAGCACGCCCTTCACCAGGAAATGGCCGGACCAGCGGCTTCGAATCCACGCGATGTCGTCCCAGGTGAAAGGCGACGCCAGCATCACCACCGCGCCCGCCGAGGACGCCGCCCCGACAGGTCGTTCACCGGGGCCGTCCGTTGTTTGCGCGCCTGTTCCCGGAGTTGTGACAGGTGATCCGGGTGCCCTCGTGAACAGCCTCATTCCGCTGCGAAACATGCGGAGGCTCCAGCCGGGGTGAGCCAGGATCTGCGGGCCCAAGCGAATGGCAGAGCGTGCATCGAGCCGAAGCGACCCTGCCACGCCGTTTCGAACGTCCCGCTCTCGATTGCCGAGAGTAGGCGTGTCGACGGTGACGACGAGGCTCTCGAACCCAGCGTCAGCCGCCCGGCCCATCAGCTGCTCGGCCGTGTCGCGCTCGGCGGCGTACAGCTGGAACCATCGTGGTCCTGGCTCGTCGGCCAAGGTCTCAAGAGGCGTGCCAGCCACGGCGCTCAGCACCGACACGGTCCCCGCTCGCTTTGCCGCTCGCTCAGCCCCGAGCGCGCCGTCGGGGTGCATGAGCTGGACCAGACCACAAGGGGCGAGCAACACGGGCAGCGCGACGGGCGTGCCCAGAACCGTCGTGTCGAGCCGCGGCCGGCCGACGTTGACCGCCATGCGCGGGCGGAACGCGATCTCGCGAAACGCCCGCTCGTTCTCTCCCATAGTCACCTCGTCCTCGGCGCCACCGTCGATGTAGTCGAACACCGCCCGTGGAAGGGTGCGTCGAGCCAGACACCGCGCGTCTGCGACGTTGTGGATGCGAGCAGCGATGGGCATCGGTAGCGCCACCATACTCAAGCCCAGCTCGGCACCGCAGTCTGGACGTCCATCACAGTCGGTACATGAAGACCCTCGGGGCCGCGGCCGTCTGGTCAGATCAAAAGAGGCCCTCGACAGCCCCCTTCGACGCCAGCACTCTCGCCGCGGAGGGAGCCGACACCTTCGAGCTCGCATTTGGTAAGAAGTAGTCCGTGCCAGAAGCGCCGATGGACATCGAACAGTTCTATGAGGCCGATGAGCGCCGCCGTCGCTCCGAGGAGCTCGAGCTGGGGACCGAGTGGCGTGACGCGGACGGAGCGCGCCACGAGCTCTCTTGGGTGGCGGACACGGGCGAGCTCTACGTGATGCGCGAGCCCGACGTGCCGATGACAGAGGATCCGTTCGGCGACTTGTACCCTTCGCGGGTTCGAACCGACTCGGTGACCGTGGCCGTGGTGGGGTGGATCCCTCAACGCGACCGGATGGAGGACGTGCTCGAGGGTTGGGAGTCGGCGATGACAGAGCCGAACAGCATCAGATGGTTGGCGGATCGCCTGCGCCAGCGAGAGGTTCCCCGGCAGGCGGGGACTGCCGAGCCGCCGACGAATTCGATGCCCTCGGAGGGTCCTCGACCCCGCTGATCCAGGCGGTGGGATCCCGACCTCGTCGACCCAGGCGGCAAGGCCCCAACCACTCAGCTGGCAGTGGCTCCCTTGGGGCGCCCATACTTTGCGGATGCGAGCGCGATCAGGTGTCTTGTCGTACACGCCGCTCGGGTTGCTGGCGCTGCTCAGCGCTGGTGCCATCGTGTTGTCGCTCCTCACGGCCCCGCCTATCGCCCAACAGCAGTTGCGGGGCGCGGCCAGGAACACGGTTGCTGCCTCGAGCTTCGTGTTGACCGATATGACCACCGTCAGAGCGCCCCGGTCGTCAGCGGCTCTCGGAGGGAGCACCGTCGAGAGCAACTCCGCAAGAATCGAGTACCAGGCCCCCGACCGAGTCCTCGAGGAGACGCACGAGGCCACAGGGCTGTCAGTCAGCCTGCTCTTGATCGACGGTAACCGCTACGAGAGGACTGGCAACGGTTCGTGGTCTGAGCTCTCCCCGGTCTCACAGTCAGGGAGCCCCGACGGTGCCCAAGTGGCGGGAGAGGTGTTGGCGCTTCTGCGGCCGTTGGCCGGCGCCACCTCGGTCGTGCGAAGCGGCTCGACCTATCGGTTCGTCCCCGGGAACCGGGGCACCCTGCTTACCAGCCTCTTCGGGCAGGCGGCCCAGCAGCTGTCGTCGGTTGAATTCTCGGCGGTCCTCAAAGGCGAGTTCGTGAGGGACGAGCGGGTCGTGGCCACACGAGCCAGCGAGCGCATCACCATCGACTTCGGCCTCCGCTCGATCGGGGTCCTGCCTCCGATCGAGGCCCCACACGTCTCTCAGCCTTGAGCACCACCGCCAAGAGGGCGGATCAGGCGAACGGACCCGTCGGCGGACGCCAGTCGTTCGGAGGTAGTCGTGGGTGACGGACGCGGCGCCATGCCGTTCCCGTTTGGCACGGCGCACTGGGCCTCGAGCGCGTGGACGAGGTCGGATTCGGGCACGCGCGCGCTCTCCGAGAGGGTGGTCATGAGCGCTTGCCACTGCGTCGCTTCCCCTGCCGCGCTAGCCGCGATCGGCAACGCGCTGCGCAACTGAGCGAGAGCCTGCGCCTGCTCACCGGCGGCCCCGGCCGATCCGGGACTTCGCTCGGCGCTGCGGTAGATAGCCAGGGAGCGATCCACGTGACTGCACGCCTGGCGCGCCAGCGCGAGTCCGTTGCGGTTGGTGCACCTGGAGATGCCCGCCGCAAGCACCATCGCGACGACAACTGCCACAGCGCTCGGCGCGGTCCGTGGGCTTTTGTGCTCGTAGCATCCGCCAATGAGTCATTCCCCAAGCCACCCCGGCGCCGCTTCGAGCAGGTGTCGGCTCACTGCCAGGCATCTGTCGAACACCTCGCACAACAGTTCTTCTCCCCCGAGGACTCGAGCAAGGGAAACGGGATAGCGCGCCACAATCGACAGCCGTCGCTCGGGTGCGTCGGTGGCCGAGGCGAACGAGTCGATCGCCGATACCTCGAGAGGCAGGTCAATCCCGCCCACACCGGCGAGGTCGATGGCGAGACGCAGCAAGTCGGGGCCCTGGGGGAGCGGAGGCAGCCCCCATGTGAAGGTGAGCGGGAAGTGGTACTCGTCGGGCGGGTCCACGTCCTCGGGCAGGTCTATCACCGCATCCTCGAACGAGAGCAGAGTCCTGGGATCGACCTCCAAGGCCAGATGGAGGTCCAGCGGGCCGCCGCAACCCTCTTCGGGATGCAGATCGACCTCCCAGGTCTGTCGCAAGGAGTAGGTCTCTACGAAGTGCCGCTCGTCGTGGACGTGAAACCCATGGTCTACCGAATGGTCTTTCAGGTCGGCCACGTATCCCGCTACGTCTATGACTGCCATTTCGCCCAAAGCCTATCGGTTGACGCTTGGTGTACCCCTGGGCGAAGGGCCGGTAACCTCGAACGAGGACAACGCGATAAGGACGGACAGGTGGAAGACCAGGCGCTGCTGTGGGTTTGCGAGCGTGTCGTCGACGCCGTGGGAGCGTCGCTCGGCGGCGTCGACGACTGGAGCGCGAAGGGCGGGCGTCCCGGTCAGTACGCGATCGACCTAACAGCTGATCGCGCCGCGCTCGAGGTTCTCGACGACGCGGGCCTTGGGGTACTTTCCGAGGAGAGCGGCCTTCGCCGCCCGGGATCCGCGCTCATGGCGGTGCTCGACCCGGTCGACGGTTCCACCAACGCCTCACGACGAGTGCCTTGGTACGCCACGAGCATCTGCATTATCGACGAGGCGGGTCCACGCGTCGCGGTGGTGGGCAACCTGGCGACCGGAGAGCGTTATCGTGCAGTTCGAGGCGAAGGTGCCTGGAAGGGCGACGAGCGACTGAGCGTCTCAGGTTGCACCGAGCTGCATCGCGCGGTGGTCGCACTGTCGGGATTTCCCCGTCACCACCTGGGATGGGCCCAATTCCGCGCTTTCGGCGCCGCCGCGCTCGAGTTGTGCGCGGTCGCGGAAGGCAGCCTCGACGCCTTTGTGGCCGGTGGCGGAGCGCACATTGCTCCGTGGGACTACCTGGGTGGCGTCCTCGTTTGCACGGAGGCAGGCGGCCACGTGTGCGATCTCTCCGGTCGCGAGCTGGTCACCACCGATCCCGAAGCACGCCGGGCAGTCGCTGGGGCAGCCACCGAGGTGTTGTTGGCTCAGCTGCGTGACGCGGTTCTGGGAACCGGGGGGCAAAAGGACAGTGCGTCTGTGGCAGGCGAGGGCTAGGACGTGGCGAGCCGTCGCCGATTACGTCGTCGCGAAGGACCACGTCGTACGCTCCTGTCGCACTGGCGCGCGGACGGAAAGGCGAAGGTTCGCTACGCGTCCGAAACCGAGGCGAACCGAGCATCTTTCGGTCACCGGCTCGAGCACGGTTCGGACCTGCTGCCTTACCGCTGTGAGTTCTGTGGTGGCTGGCACCTGGGCGGCGTCGATTGAGGCATTGGGGTGCGACGCGGACATCTACGACGGCAAGTAGCAGGAGTGACAGATGGGGTAACATCGATGAAACGACAGAGAGCGCCCGTTGGCGATGTGGTCCGCTCGACGTATTCAACGTATTCAACGCATTTCCCGGTGACGCCATGATATCAACTCCCACGCCCGACGCGCCGCCAACCAGCGCGTTGCTAGTCACGCTGTCCGATGACCTGGCAATGGCGTCGTTGGCGATGGCCCGACGGTTCGCTGGCGGCGCCACCATGTGGTGCGTGGCGCCGGCGTGGCCCGAGCGTGCCAACCACGTCGCCGGGGAGTTCGCGCATCCGGTGATCGCGGGCAGGAAGGCACTTCCCGCTATCGCCGTCGTCGACGCTGATCTGGTGGAACGGCTGCGAGAGATCGTTCACAGTGGTGACCTGTTGCTGGCGTTGTCCGTGACCGACCAAAGGGAAGTGGCAGCGGCTATGCGCCGAGCGCCCGCTTGGGGCTTGGAAACAATCTGGATCGGCAGTGGTGTCCACCCAGAGCCAGGCGCGGCCGACCATGTGCTGTGGGTCGATGCAGTTCCCGATGTCATGGCGGGCACTTCCGATGTCATGGCGGGCACTTCCGACGTCATGGCGGGCACTTCCGACGTCATGGCCGATACGGGTGACTTCGTGCTTCTGTGCCACCACCTCTGGGAGCTGACCCACGTCCACCTCGAGGGTCCTGGCATGCTCGAGGTGGACGATCCCGCACCTTGCACGAGGGACGAGGTCTGTGTCACCTGCGCCGATGAAGGTCGTCTGGGCGAGATCGTGCCCGCAGAAGCCGCAGACGCAGCCACCAAGGACAATCACTCGGCCGTGGCCCGGACCGCCCGTGGCGTCGAGGAGATCGACACGAGCCTCGTGGGCACCCTCGCTCCCGGCGACCTGGTCGTCATCCACGCAGGGGCGGCCATCGGCGTGGTCGAGACGTTCCTCGACGTAGACGAAGCGAGCGCGAGATGAGCCCCGATAGCCCCACCGTGGGTGGCCGGGAGGCCGCCGTCTTGCAGCGCATCGAAGCATTTCGACGTCGCAGGCCGCGCCTCACCGATGACGTCGTCACCCTGGCCCATGGAGCCGGCGGTAAGGCGTCGGCCGCCCTTGTCGACGCAGTGTTCCTGGAGCCCTTCGCCAACGAGGCCCTGGCTGCCCTGGCAGACGGAGCCTGCCTGACCCTGCCGTCGGGGGAGCGGATAGCCATCAGCACCGATTCGTTCGTGGTGAAGCCGCACCGCTTCCCGGGAGGCTCGATCGGCCACCTGGCCGTCCACGGCACCGTGAACGATCTGGCGGTGATGGGGGCCCGTCCGAGGTGGCTGTCGGCGGCCTTCGTGCTCGAGGAGGGGTTCTCCATCGACGAGCTCCGAGACGTCGTGGCGGACATGGCCGAGGCTGCCCGCGTCGCGGGGGTCGAGATCGTTACGGGGGACACCAAGGTGGTCGACCGTGGAGCGGCTGACGGCCTCTACATCACCACAACCGGTATCGGGGTGATCCCGGCCGGCCGGGAGCTCGGTCCGCAGCAGGTCCAGCCGGGTGACGTCGTGCTGGTCTCGGGCACGATCGCCGACCATGGCATGGCCGTCATGTTGGCGCGAGGCGACCTGGCCCTCGAGGCCGACATCCGCTCCGACACGGCGCCGCTGGCCTCGCTGGTAGACGCCCTCATCCAAGCGGCACCTTCGACCCGATGGCTACGCGACGCGACTCGCGGTGGGGTAGGCACGGTATGCAACGAGCTGGCCCGCGACACCAACCTCGCCGTCGTCCTCGACGAGGCGCTTCTCCCCGTTGCCCCGGCCGTGGCCGGCGCTTGCGACCTGCTAGGCATCGACCCTCTCTACGTGGCCAACGAGGGCAAGCTGATCGCCATCGTCTCTCCTGACGAGGCCGACGCCGCGCTCAGTACGCTGAAGGGCCATCCGCAAGGCGTCAACGCCGCTCGAATCGGCGACATCAGGGCCGAGCCCGAAGCCATCGTGGTCCTCCTGACCAGCTTCGGTGGCACCCGCATCGTCGACATGCTCGTCGGCGACCCCCTCCCTCGCATCTGCTGACACCCGTCAATGGCCGAAGCCGAGCGCTGCCAGCTGAGGGTGACCGGCACCGTGCAGGGGGTGGGGTTTCGGCCCTTCGTGTACCGCCATGCCGTCGCTTTGGGCCTCGCCGGTTTCGTTCGCAACGACAGCGCCGGAGTCCTGATCGAGGTCGAGGGCTCGCCGGCCAGTGTGGCCGCGTTGGGCCGGCTGCTGCTCGAACACCCGCCCCCCCTCGCCCGGGTCACCTCGGTCTCGGCCACGTCCTTGCCGATGATGGGGACGAACGGCCGTTTTGTCATCATCGACAGTGCCGAGGAGGGTCCGCCGGCGGTACCGGTGAGCGTGGACACTGCCACATGTGCCGACTGCCTCGCGGAAGTGGATGACCCGACCGACCGGCGTTATGAGTATCCCTTTACCAACTGCACGAACTGCGGGCCTCGCTACACGATCGTCATCTCGGTGCCCTACGACCGGCCGGCCACGACGATGGCAGGTTTCACGATGTGCCCACAGTGCCGCCGGGAGTACGAAGACCCCGCCGACCGGCGCTTTCACGCCCAGCCCAATGCCTGCGGTGCGTGCGGGCCGCAGCTCTCGTGGTGCGACGCGGCCGGCGAGCCGCTGGCCGCTGGCCCCGACGCCTTAGACCACGCCACGGCCGCCCTCCGATCAGGTCGGATCGCGGCCGTCAAAGGCATCGGCGGGTTCCACTTGGTCGTCGACGCCACCGACCCGGCCGCGGTAGCCGAACTGCGGCGCCGCAAGGCTCGAGACGACAAACCGTTCGCGGTCATGGTTGCCGACCTCGATACTGCGTGCCGCCTGTGCCATCTCGACGCGGTCGCAGAGGCGGCCCTGACGTCGGTCCGGCGCCCCGTCGTGCTGGCGGCTCGGCGGGCTCACACCGCCATCGCCGAGGGCGTGGCCCGAGGCCTGCCAGAGCTGGGGCTCTTCCTTCCATACACCCCGCTTCACCACATGCTCATCCGGCGAGTGGCTCGGCCGCTGGTGATGACCAGCGGCAACCTCTCTGACGATCCAATCGCCTACACCGACGAGGACGCCTTCGCTCGGCTCGGACCGTTGGTCGACGGAGTGCTGACTCACGACCGGCCCATCCACATCCGCTGCGACGACTCAGTCCTACGTGCAATCGGTGGGACCACCCAGCTGCTGCGACGGTCACGGGGATATGCCCCTGAGCCGATGGCCTTGCCAGGTCCGGCCCGGCGACAGGTGCTGGCGGTCGGCGCCGAGCTCAAGAACACGGTCACCGTCGCCAAGCAGTCCTGGATGGTCGCCAGCCACCACATCGGGGACCTGGAGCACCTTGCGACCTATCAGTCGTTCCGTCAGGCCGTCGACCACCTCTGTCTCCTGTTCGGGGTCATGCCCGAGGTGGTGGCCCATGACCTGCACCCCGAGTACCTCTCCACAAAGCTGGCGTTGGATCTCGACCTGCCCGCCTGGGGTATCCAGCACCATCACGCGCACATCGCGTCCTGCCTGGCCGAGCACGCCAGGACCGAGCCGGTCCTGGGCCTGGCCTTCGATGGGTTGGGCTATGGCACCGACGGGATGCTTTGGGGTGGCGAGTTCCTGGTCGCCGACCTTGAATCGTGCCGCCGCGTCGGCCATCTCCGGCCGTGCCCCATGCCCGGAGGTGCCGCGCCCATACGCGAACCGTGGCGGATGGCTGTGGCGTGGGCTGTGCTCAGCCTGGGAACCGACGCAGCCATCCGACACGGATCGCGGCTCGACCCTCGCGCCCCGCTGGTTGCCGACCTCGTGAGATCCCCGACTGCTCCGTTGACGACCAGCGTGGGCCGTCTGTTCGACGCGGTGGCCGCCCTGATCGGCGTCAGGAGCACGGTCAGCTACGAGGGCCAGGCGGCCATCGAGCTCGAGGCGCTGGCTCGCACCATTCCGACGGGCGAGGCGCCCCCGTACCCGGTGGAGCAGGCCTGGGAGGACGGCAAGCTGGTGCTCGACCCTCGCCCGCTGATCGCGTCGGTGGTCGAAGGACGCGAGAAGGGGACGCCGGTTGACCAGATTGCGGCGTCGTTCCACGAGGGCCTGGCCCGAGGAGCGGTCGCCGCGGCGGTTGAGTTGGCGCGAGCCAACGGCCAGCAGACGGTCGCACTGAGCGGTGGGGTCTTCCAGAACGCCAGGTTCAGCGAACTGGTCGATGAGGGCCTTGTAAATGAGGGATTGACCGTGCTGGTCCACCGGGCGGTGCCCCCGAATGACGGCGGGATCAGCGTCGGCCAGGCCGCCATCGCCGCTACTGCCCGACGCCCGCCGGAAGTGTCGGCCTGACCCGGGACGATGCCTCGTACCAGTGGCCGCCTCTGAGCGTCGTCTCGGGCTGCGCTCTACGTCGCGGTGATCGCCGGTGAGGAATTGTGCCCGATGCAATAGAATGGCGGGAGCACAGCTCCGGTGATGACGACACCGGTGATGCGGCGCCTTCGGTGATGACGGCACCGGTGACGTGGTGTAACGATCGAGCCTGCGAGAGGGGTGGCGATGTGTCTCGGGATTCCTGGCCAAGTCGTCGAGCTGCTTGACAGCGAGAACCAGCTGGCCAAGGTCGAGGTAACCGGGGTCCGACGGACCATAAACGTCGCCCTTTTGGAGAACGAGCACCTCCAGGAGGGGGACTGGGTCCTCATCCACGTCGGTTTCGCCCTGTCGAAGATTGACGAAGCCGAAGCCCGGCTGACCCTCGACGCGCTCAAGCTCGTGGGCCAGGCCTACACGGACGAGGCCACGGCTGTCAGGCAGTCGCGGATCACTCCGACGACCAGCGCGATCGGAGGTTGACGATGGGTGCGATGGTCAGGTTGGCGTTCCGGGGCCGGTGGAGCTCGGGCGTCTAGCCGATGCGCTTCGTCGACGAGTACCGAGACCCTGCCGCAGCGAGGACGCTCATCGCGCGCATCCACGCCTTGGCTGGTGACGACCATTTCAAGTTCATGGAGGTCTGTGGCGGCCACACCCACACGATCTATCGACACGGCATCGAGCATTTGCTTCCTTCCAACGTGGAGATGGTCCACGGCCCTGGTTGTCCGGTATGTGTCATCCCAATGGGTCGTGTCGATGACGCCATCGCGCTCGCCGAGACGCCCGGCGTGATCTTCACGTCCTTCGCGGACATGATGCGGGTGCCGGGCAGCCGCGGCAGCCTGCTCGAAGCCAAAGCCCGGGGCGCCGATGTCCGTTTCGTGTACTCGCCCCTCGACGCGCTGCGTATCGCCATGGAGTACCCCGACAAGCCGGTCGTGTTCTTCGCCGTCGGCTTCGAGACGACCGCTCCGTCGACCGGGGTCACCGTCCTCGAAGCTAGGGCCCATGCGATCGACAACTTCAGCGTTTTCTGCAACCACGTGACCGTTATCCCGCCCATCAAGGCCATCCTCGAATCGCCGGATCTGCGCCTCGATGGCTTCGTCGGGCCCGGCCACGTCTCGACGGTGATCGGCAACCGCCCGTATCGCTTGGTGTCCGAGGTGTACGGCAAGCCGTTTGTGACCGCCGGTTTCGAACCGCTGGACATCCTCCAGGCCATCGCCATGTTGTTGGCCCAGATCCGCGAAGGGCGCTGCGAGGTCGAGAACCAGTACACCCGCGTGGTCCGCGACGAGGGCAACCCCCGGGCCCTGGCCGTCTTGGAACAGGTCTTCGAGCTGCGGCCGGATTTCGAATGGCGAGGTCTCGGCTCAATCTCCCAAAGCGCCCTCAAGCTCCGCGCCGAGTTCGCCTCCTGGGATGCCGAGCTGCTCTACGAGGTGCCCGGTGTGCGGGTCGCTGATCCCAAGGCCTGCCAGTGCGGCGAGGTCCTCAAAGGTGCCCTCAAGCCCTGGGAGTGCAAGGTGTTCGGGACCGCCTGCACGCCGGAGACTCCCATCGGTACCTGTATGGTCTCATCCGAGGGCGCCTGCGCCGCCTACTACAACTTCGGGCGGCTCCACCGTGAGACGGCGGCGACAATGGGGCGATCGGCCTAGTCGTCCTGGTCGAAGCGACCAGGCTCCGCTCCTCGCGGGCATGGCGGCGCCAGTGATCGACCAGCTTGTTTCGTGCCATGCCGATGATTCACGGAACGCTGAGCGTTGGTGGGTCCTCGCGGCGCACCGCGTCGACTGCCGCGAGGAATGTCTCGGCGGTGAGGTCCTCGACCAGCCCCCGTGCATCACAGCGAGCAGAGAGATACCCGTGGACATGTGGAAGGGCGATGTCGTAGAGATCGAGCAGGCCGCCCGGGATGTCCGCCATGGCTGATTGCTGCTCGTTCACAACCGTATTGTCGTTCGAGAAGCTCCGGCTCCGACGGCCCATTGCGGAATTGCCACGGCCTTTCGCATGTGAACCGGTGAACGTATGCGGTTCCGGTATGTATGCGGAACGGTATGTGAACCGGCGATGGCGCTCTACAACGCCCGAATGGAGCCAAGCGTCATGAGAAACTCACTATTAGGGAGCAGGAGCGGCGTCGAGCAGGGCGTCGATGTTGCCGTTGGCCGCGTCGGCGGCGTTGCCGAGATGCGCCAGGCCGTAGGCATCCTCGATCGAGCGCAGGACCCCGACCGTGTCTACTGGCGTCGAGTCCTGCTGCGGGTGGGCCTTCAGCGCATCGCTCACGACGATGGTCGCAATGTGACCGCCGGCACCGCCGTTGAGCCCCGAAGTGTCCGAGCCCTCGGCCTCGTCCCACTGGATGATGATGATGCCACCGGCCTGGTACCAGGCGGTCGCCTGAACGGACGGAACGAACGATGACAAGAACGACTCGCCGTCAGCCAACTGCTGAGTCACCGTGTCCACCGGAACGCCGGTGTGCTCGTCGTTGGTGAGGTTCGGCGTGTACCAGACGAAGTCGGGCGCGTTGGCGGCGTTGAGATCCGCTGTCAAGCCTGAGGCGTTGGCGAGGGCGATCTTCGTGCCGGGGAAGTACTCCCACGGGACGTGCCGCACGGCATAGAGACCTGAGTCCTGGCTGGGATCAGCCGGCATGTTCTCGGCGTACGCCTTCTCGGAGACGCCCGCGGTCGATAGCTGATCCGCCAGGGTCTGAGTGCCCGCGAAGCTGTGGCTCGACGGATTGTTGTCATCTGTGACGCCCTGGTTCGAGCCCGACACGATGTCCAAGTAGTTTGGCAGGCTCGGGTGCGCGAGGGCGTAGGAGTGTGTCGCAGACCCGTAATCAGCCGCTAGGCTGTCCACGTACTGCTGGGCGGGGTTGCCTATCACCTCGGAATAGTTCTTGTTTTCCATCATCACGACCATGATGTGTGCAGTGGTCGTGGGCGCGGTCGTGGTAGTGGACGCGATGGGGACGCATGCTGCAACGCCGAAGGCCAACGGCGCCATCGCTGCGCCGACCAGCCGAACGGTCCCGTTCCTTATGGTCCACACCCCTTCGGTTTGAACGACCTTGGTCAACTGCCTCGACGTGACGCTCCCGCACACTCGAACTGGTGTCCCCGTGACATGTCGTTCAGTTTCAATACCGCCGGCGTAGGTCCGCCCAGACGCCTGTCGCCTTCCTCAACAGAGTACGCCTTCAGGAGCGTCGATAGGGACGGTTTCGGCTCACCCCGCCGCCTTGGAGCGGGCCTCGCCAGAGGAACCGGTGGACGGAGCGGACAGTGGTGACTAACTGCCCGGCGTTACAAGGTGCCCGCGAAACGGTGCTCGCGGCGCGACCGACGAGGTGCTCATGGGCTGGGTTGTACCACGAAGGTCCCGACCATGCCATCCTGCGCGTGGCCGGGCACCGGCACAGGTACTGGTAGATCCCGGCTTTGCCGGCGGTGGAGCTGAGGGTGCCCTCGTGCATTCCGGCCGAGGTCGACTCGCCCAAGAACCACAGCGCGGCTCCAGAGAAGGCGGGAGGCGTACTCATCATCGGCGTGGGTGACGATGATGCGCCGTCGGCGGTGACGACGAGCCCGTGGGCTATGTCTGAGTCGGCGTTGATCAGCTCAATGGTGACCTTGGCGCCGGGAGGGACGACGATGGTCGGGTTCACCATCACGTTGGTGCGGAAGTTCTCCGCTGGCATGGAGGGACTGGCAAGGACAACGAGGTGGACGTAGTTGTTCGCGAAGGTGATGCGGCGTGCCACGGTGTCGATCGTGGCGCCCACCGAGGTCTGGTTCCCGAGCTGGGTCGCCTCGTCAGGCCTTACTCGGGGGCCGGGGGCGTTTGCCCAGGTTGCCCATCACCTGACCCGGGTCGGTGTCTGTCCCCATCATGAAGCCCGGCAGGCTCTCTCCTCGCATCCAAGCCGGGGCGCTCGTGCCGCCGGTCATCCACAGGTATCCCGAGTTGCCCATCATCCAGCCGAAGGAACCGCCCATCATCGAAGAGCCGGAGTAGCTGTCCATCATGGAGTGGTAGTAGTCGTAGCTACTCGCATTCGACCGGCTGGTCGAAGTCGACGGGCCGGCGACTTCGGTGGGAGCCGGCGACGACCCGCTGGCTGCGAAGCCCACACCGATGCCGATGCCTGCGGCCCCGAGTGCGGTGACGCCGGCCAGCACGGCGATCCGTTTGTTGTTCATGACGCACTGTACGACGTCGTGAATCCGACCATGGCGTCCCTGGTTGGTCGCGACGCCTGCCGATCCGATTACTTCCACGATGGACCGCGCATGGGGGTGGGGATAGGGCTGTTTGTCCCGATCCCGAAGGTGCCGGAAGTGCACGCGAACCCGTGCCGGAATGCCGGTCCACCCCAGCCTGCGCCCGTGGCCTTCCTCAACAGTGCACGCCTGATCTGAACGTCGATCGGCTCGAGTTGGACATCGACGAGGAACGATGTTCGGCCGTGGCGTTCGGTGTTTCGGCGACGCTTATGGCGTGTCGGATCGGCGGTAGATGAGGTGGGTAACCCGGTCGCCCTCGATGACCGTGGGGTTCTCGAACGTCACCGGCGAATTGGTCAGGTTGTCGAAGAAGCGGATGCCCTCTCCCAGCAGGACGGGCACGAGCTCGATCCTCAGCTCGTGGACGAGCCCGGCATTCAGGCACTGCTGGATGACGTGGGGGCCGGCCACCTCCACGTCCTTGTCGCCGGCGACCTTGCTGGCTCGTGCCACTGGGCTCTGCGCGCCATCAGTCACGATCGTGAACGGCGCGTCGGCGCGGGGCCAGCCATCGGGGACGCTATGGGTGACCACGAACACCGGCACGCCGAACGGGTGGCGTCCACCCCAACCGTCGGTGTAGTCGAACAGCCGCCGACCGACCACGAGTGCGCCTACCTGGGCGATGCTGTCGCGCAGGTAGGTGGCGCTCGCAGGCGTGACGTGCGAGACGATGTCGTTGCCTGGCCACTCAATGTCGATCTCTCCGTTGTTGTACCAATCAAAGAGGTGCCCCACGCCGTCGTTGAGATGAGCGATGAAGCCGTCCAACGACATGCTCAAGGCAGCCACAACTGTCGCCATTGGAGTCTCCTTCTCGGGATCGCGCTCTCTACGTAGTATCGACGGCGCCGGCCAGCAGAAACTGATCGGCGCGACCTTCGCCACGTTGATACAAGCGTATTCAGCTCACACGGCTTGTCACCGAGCTTGGGGGTCTCACGTGCGCTCGGCCGGCTCACTCCGACCCGCCTATTTCCGGTTGCCCGACACCCGAGAGTCAGCGGAGAGCGCTGTTCGTACGCCGTGTACCAGAGTGGGCGCTGAGGGACTCGAACCCCCGACCTGCTGGTTGTAAGCCAGCTGCTCTAACCAACTGAGCTAAGCGCCCACGATGCAGGACCGCAGTTCCCAGAGCGTACTGAGTCGATACACCCGGAGAGTTCGGGCGCAAGTTCGATGTTCGGGGATCCGTGGCCAATCCGTTGCCTCGGGGATCCGCGGCCGATCCGTTGCCCGGCTGGAGGGTCCTGAACTGGCCTCAACGCCTACTGGCGCGGACCCTGTTCACCTGGATGGTGCGATCGACATTGGCCGCTGTCACGATCCCTGCCAGACGGTTGTTGGCGTCGAGAACGACAGCGGGGGCTCCGCCCGCGGCCGCCATCCGCTCCATCAGGTCTTCCACTGGCTCCTCGGGACGCGCGACAGGCGCGGCCGAAATGGGAACAGCAAGATCACCGATGCGCGTGTTCGCGTGTGACAAAGGGGGAAGGGTCCTTATGCGATCCAGCGGCAAGATCCCTTCCAGCCATCCTGTCGGACCTACCACTGCCACCGCGTCGGTTCTGTACCAGGGCAGGTGCCGATGCACCAGCTCCGCGACACTGGTGGATGACGCGATCGCCGGCGGTTGCGCTGTCATCACGTCTCGGACCCGCAGGCCCTGCAGACCACGGCGTGCCATGGCGGCGCCTTCTTCGGCCCGGGCTGCGACGAACAGGAACCATCCGAGGAATGCGGGCCACAAGCCGTACACGTCGTCGTAGCCCACGAAGAGCGCGATACCGACAACGACGAGCACGATCCCGAAGCCACGTCCGACTCGCGCCGCGATGACCGTTGCCCTCGTACGATCCCCAGAGCGCGCCCACAGTCCCGCGCGAAGGATCCGCCCACCGTCGAGCGGGGCGGCGGGAATGAGGTTGAACACGGCGAGGAGGAGGTTCATCTTCCACAGCCAAGAAGGCACTGCTCCCACGAGCCCGTGCACCCCCGCAGCGCTCATGAAGGCCTCCACAGCGGCGAACGCCCCGACAAGAAGGAGGCTCGTTCCCGGGCCCACCGCCGCAATCCGGAAGTCAGCCCCTGCGGTGTGGGCCTCGCCTTCGAGTTGGGCCACGCCGCCGAAGAGCCAGAGGGTGATCGAACGGACCGCGATCCCGTGGTGACGAGCGACCACTGCGTGGGAGACCTCATGGGCCAACAAGGAGCCGAAGAAGAGCACCGCCGCCACGAGTGCCGTCACCCAGTAGGCGGCCCGGGTGCCTACGTACGCACTGGGGAACACGATGTCGGCAAGCTCCCAGGTGACAAGCCCGAAGATCGCCGCGACGCTCCAGTGGACGCCCACCGGGATCCCTGCGTAGGTACCGAGCCTGACGCTCTGTCTCACTGGTCCATCTTGGGCCATCGGTGGAGGCTGCGCCGTTCACCGCCCTGTGCTAGGGATGAAGTGGTGACATCTGCGGCCCCTGACCAGGGCACCGACGGTGGCTTGCCTCCTACGAGCTCCGGTAACGTGCGTTCGGAGGTACTCGCCCACCTGCCCGCCGACGAGCGTGAGGCTCTGGCGCGAGAGCGGATTCTTGCTGCTCTCGACACCCTGGAACGCCCCTTCGATGTGGATGCCGATCCGGTCCACATGACGGGATCCGCCGTCGTGGTAGGCCCCCGTGGGACGGTGTTGCACGTGCACCGGCGCCTCGGGCGCTGGATGCAGCCAGGTGGGCACGTCGATGCCGGCGAGGTGCCCTCTGATGCTGCTCTTCGTGAGTCGCAGGAAGAGACCGGCCTGGCACTTTCGCACCCAGCGGACGGCCCGCGGCTCATCCACTTGGACGTCCATCCCGCAGCCGACGGCCACACCCATCTTGACCTGCGTTATTTCCTCCTGGCTGCCGACACTGACCCTTCGCCCCCGCCAGGGGAGAGCCCTGAGGTGCGCTGGTGTTCATGGGAGCAGGCCGATGCCCTCTGCGACGCGGCCCTCACCGGGGCCCTGCGGGCGGCGCGACGCCAGCCCGAAGCTCAACAGTTCCTCGGTGAAGCAGCCGACGGCACCAGGAGCGAGAGCGTCAACGGCGCGACGAGCCAAGAGTCCAACGGCGCGACGAAGAACGAGAGTCCCAGCGGCGGCGCCATGGGGCACAATGGCGGGTGAAGATGGGAGACGAAGCGCCCCCACCCCCTCGTGATATCCGGCACGGCGGTAGCTCCGTTCCGCCATTGCTGCGCCTGCTCGAGGTCCAGGACCACGACACCGCCATCGATCAGCTGCGCCATCGCCACGAGACCCTCTCCGAACGGGCCGAGCTCGGTTCCACCGAGATCCGCCTGTCTGCTCTCGACGGGCGCACGAAAGAAGTCAGCATGCAGCGCGACGAGCTTGCTTCGCGCCAGTCGGGCCTCGAACAACAGATCGAGGCTTCCAAGTCACGCCGGGCTGAGCTCGAACGTCGAATGTACGGTGGACAAGTCACCGCCCCCCGGGAGCTGCAAGCGATGGACGACGAGGTCAAGCACCTCATGCGGCACATCGCCGAGCTGGAGGACCGCGAGATCGAGGTGATGGAAGCGCTCGAGCCTCTCGACGCCGAGCTGGAGACGGCGGAGAGAGAGCGGGTCGCACTCGAGGAGGCTGCTATGCGGCTGCGCGAAGCGATCGCATTGTCCGAAGCCTCGCTCAGCGCCGACCTCGCTGTGCAGAGCGAAGAGCGTGACGGCGCGGCAGGTGATGTTCCGCGGGAGCTGCTTGTACGCTACGAGCAGCTACGCAAGAAGCTCGGCGGGACCGGAGCGGCGCGTCTGATTGGGGGTTCGTGCGGCGGGTGTCACCTGGCACTTCCATCGATGGAGGTCGACAGAATTCGAAAGGCGCTTCCGGACGCTGTCATCACCTGCGACCAGTGTGGCCGCATCCTGGTCCGCTGATCGGCGTGTGACTTACGGTTACCACTTCAGGTGCGCTCAGGGTCGTGGTCGTACGCGCCGCCGTTCCTGCGATAGGCGTTGCGGTACGTTCCCGTTCGGTGACAGGTTGATGAAGTGCTCGTGCTCGTACGTCACGGAGAAGCGGTTGCCAACGCGGCGAGAGTGCTCCTAGGTCGCGTCGACTCTCCGCTAACCGACCGGGGGCGTGCCCAGGCTGCTGCTCTCGCACCGGCACTGGGTAACGTGGGTCGCCTCATAGCCAGCCCGCTTGCTCGCGCCCGCGAGACTGCGGCGGCACTGGGGTCGGGGCTCTCGGTAGAGGTGGATGACCGCTGGGTGGAGGTCGACTACGGCGAATACGAGGGTCGCCCACTTTCATCTGTGGAGAGCTCGGCTTGGGAACGGTGGCGATCGGACCCGGCCTCCCCGTGGCCCGGCGGAGAGTCGCTGGCCGATGTCGGTCGGCGGGTGCGCCAGTCGTGCGAGGAGCTCTTCGCGCTCGAGGGGACGGGAGCGCGTGCCGATGCGGACGTGGTTGTGGTGAGTCATGTCTCGCCGATCAAGGCGGCAGTCGCCTGGGCGCTTGGGACCGGTGACGAGGTGGTGTGGCACCTGTACCTCGCCACCGCTTCGCTCACCCGGGTCGCATGGGGTATCGACGCGCCGGTCCTGCGTTCCTACAACGAGACGGCTCAGGCGCGGACTTCGACCGCGACTTCTTCATGATCAACCCCGGCGGCGAAAGAGCAGTCTCGCCGTTGTGGTCCCCGAACAGGCCCGCGATGAAGGACCATTCGGTTATAGGGTTTCACTGGTGAAGGGTGACCGGGTCGAAGTGCTCGTCGACGTGGGAGGCGGCGTGCAACGCTTTGAGGTTCTTGCCACGAGAGCGGGCCGGAGGATCGACATCTCGAACGTTCGCGGCATCGTCGAGATCACCGAGGTGACTCGGTCCGGTCATCCGGTCCGGTCGGCGCGGTTCATGTCCGCGAGAGTCGTGGCTGTGGTCGAGCATCCCGCTCAGGGCCGCGCAGACGACTAAGTATCTCCAAGAGCGCCACGGCTGACCGACCGAGCGCCACAACCCGTTGCCGCCGAGCTTGGCTCTGCTGGCTCAGCGTTGGTTACCAACCTCGTCGCCTTGGTGGTGCTGCCCGCGCCGGGCCTGAGAAGCACCGGCATCGGCGGCATGTTCATGCCCCTCGTGTCGATTCTCGTCGTGAACACACTGCTCCTGGCGTTGCTCGGCGGTTTAGGCCCGCGTGTCGATTGGCCGCGGCTCAGAAAGGAGCAGCACGCCAGCCGCTCATGGAGCGCGTGGGGCCGAGGAGTGGTGCGTTGGCGCTGGGCGGCGGCAGGTCTCGCCATCGTCCTGCTCGGGCTCTTCGCCGTTCCGGTTCTGCAGATAGAGGTTGGCTTGACCGAGGTGAACGCCCTGACGAAGACGGGCATCGCTCACGCTGAGTACGAGAACCTCGTGCGCGGTGGGGTACCCCAGGGAGTGCTCACTCCCATCGAGGTGCTCACCACCACTCAGGCAGCGCCACAGGTGCGAGCGACCCTCGCCGGTGCGCCCGGTATCACAACCGCTGTGGCGCCCTCGGGATCCACTGGCAGCCGGGCGGGGACCTCCGACATCATCGCGGTGCCCGACTCCGCCACCGTGAACAACACGACGCTGGCCCCGGTGCGCGCAGTCGAGGCCGCGGTCGAGCACAGCCCGGGTGCGATCGGTGTGATCGGAACGGGCGCCATCGAGCAGGACTACGGCCGTGCGGTGTTCGGCATTCCGCCACCGGCGCGATCACCTTCTGGATCCCGCTCATGGTCTTCGCGTTCCTCTTCGGCCTGTCGATGGACTACGAGGTGTTCATCCTCACCAGGGTGAGACAGGAGTACGACCGAACGCGCAGCACGAACGCAGCGGTGGCCGAGGGTCTCGGGCGGACCGGGCGTCTGGTTACGAGCGCAGCGCTAATCCTGTTCTTGGCGTTCTCCTCGCTGGCCTCGGCGCCGGACACGGACATCAAGGTGCTGGCTACTGGCCTCGGCGCGGGGATCCTGCTCGACGCCACGATCATCCGGGCGTTGCTCGTGCCGGTCCTCGTGTCGTTGTTCGGCAAGTGGAATTGGTGGTTCCCGCGACATGTCTCACGCGCCCTGGCTGTTCGGGTCGATCAACCCGAACCAGCTCCCGCCGAGGCCTAACGCTCGACAAGCGCGAAGGTCTTGGTCCTCACTCGGTGCAGACGCCTTGCTCGGCGCCGTTCGCCCGACGGCTCGTCTCGGTGCAGACGATCAGATCGCGTCACCGATCCGATGCACCCTCACCGTGTTCGTGCTCCCCGGCTGTCCCGGAGGAGTTCCGGCGACGATGACAACCCGGTCGCCGTCTCCGGCTCTGCCCGTTGCCTGGAGTGCCTCGTCGACCTGTCGCACCATCCCGTCGGTGGTGGCGGCGGTCGGAACGATGAACGTCTCCACACCCCAGCTCAATGCGAGTTGGCTTCGCACGACCGGTTCCGGCGTGAACGCAAGGATCGGAACCACCGGGCGGGCCCTCGCCAACCGGCGCGCGGTGGCGCCAGTCTGTGTGAAGGCGACGAGAGCAGCTGCCTGTACATCGGTTGCCACCTCGATCGCGGCTGCCGCGAGGGCTGCGCCGCTCGTGCCCAAGTGTGATTCGATGGGCGGGAGGTGCCCGACCGCCTCGGACTCGGCTGCCTCGATGATGCGAGCCATTGTGTCCACTGCCTGGCGCGGGTTGGCTCCCACGCTGGTTTCGCCCGAGAGCATCAACGCATCCGCACCGTCGAACACGGCAGTTGCCACGTCGGAGGCCTCGGCCCGGGTGGGGCGCGCCAGGGTTATCATCGACTCGAGCATCTGGGTGGCGACGATGACCGGCTTGCCGGCCTCACGCGCAAGACGGATCACCCGCTTCTGCACAAGAGGCACCTGCTCCAAGGGTGTCTCGACCCCGAGGTCCCCCCGGGCGATCATGATCGCGTCGAATGCGGCCACGATCTCTGACAGCTGTGACACGGCTTGAGGCTTTTCGACCTTGGCGATGACCCCGGCAGGCGATCCTGTTTCCCGCAACACCTGACGGATCTTTTTCGCGTCATCTGCCTGCCGCACGAACGAGAGCGCGACCATGTCAACACGCAACTTCAGCGCGAAGCGAAGATCGATCAGGTCCTTGTCGGTCAGGGCCGGCACCGCTAGGTCAATGCCCGGCAGCGACAGGCTCTTGTGGTCGCTCACATTCCCGCCTGTCACCACCCGGCAGGCCACGTCCACGGCCTCCACCCCGATCACCTCGAGCACCAGGTTCCCGTCGTCGACGAGCAGCGAATCTCCCGGATGGACGATGCCGGGGAACCCAACATAGGTGGTGGATACCCGCTCGGCCGTTCCCGGCACGTCCTCAGTGGTTATGACGACTCGATCCCCGGTCGTCCAGACGGCGCGTCCGCTGCTAAACGTGCCGAGCCGGATCTTCGGTCCCTGCAGGTCGGCGAGCACGGCGACCGCACGACCGGTTTCGTCTCCAGCCTGACGGACCCATTCGTAGCGCCGGGCGTGCTCGTCGTGATTGCCGTGCGAAAGATTCAATCGGGCCACGTCCATCCCGGACGTAACCAGGTTCCGCACCGACGGCAGATCCGGTGTAGCCGGTCCGAGCGTGCAAATGATCTTCGCCCGCCGGCTCACATACCGATCCTAGCGGTGCGTGGCGCGCTGGTCGTCGTACGCGCAGGCACTTTCACCGACTGATGCGCGCTCATTCGTGCGAAAAGACGTCGTCCCCCGGTCGGACGCGACGCGCGGTTTGCTCGAAGTCCACTGAATGTCCTCAGCTGGAAGGGCGAGGTGAGTCGTCGCGTGTGAGGTGCGCGGCCACGAAGAGGCGTCCGTCGACGCGTACCGGTTGCAGTCGGCCCTTCACGGGGACGATCTTGCCCTCGGAGGTCTCGGCCTCGGGGTAGAGGCCGGGGTCCATCTCCCGGTCACGGGGCTCCACCAGGTACCCGCGGCGGTAAGCTTGGTGTCCCCAGCGCTTGTTGCGCGGAACCAACATTTCTACGAACTCTCCTACGACGTCCTCACCCTCCACCTTGAACAGCTCCTCGGCTGGTTTATTCATCGCGAGCACGACCCCCTGGAAGTCCACTATCACCACCGCTTCGTCGTTCGTTTCGAACTCGGGGACGGCGGCGACCACCTCGTCGGGGATCTCGAGGGAAGGCATCTCTTCGGAGCTCAAGGCTGCATCTCTTTCGTGAGGCATCTTCGAACCTAATCGGTGCGGAAAGGTGCTGCGTGCTCGGCGACAGCGGCCTCGATGGCCAACGGAACCGGCGCGTGCCCGCCTTCGTGGTCGCCGTGAACCAGGCGGCTACGGCTCAGCGAGACGACCCCCCAGAGCAAGGCGGCCAGGGCGATCAGCTCGACCACCAGGTCGACCGGCGCCAGCTGCAGGTGCTCGGAGAAGATGTACACCCCCAGCAAGCTGGCGACCAACGGGTCGACGATCGTGAACCCGGGCTGCGAGGCCGCAAGCGGGCCTGCCTGCAGAGCGTGCGAAGCCAAGAGCATCGAGGTGGCTCCCACCAGCACGAGCACATACGGGGACCACGTCGAGAAGAGTACGCCCGGACCACCGGTATGCGAGCTCAACTCTTTGATCACAGCTGCCACAAAGCCCCACGAGATCCCGGTTGCGACCCCGAGGGTCGCGGCTCGCCGGGCGGGGGAAGGTCGGGTACCTCGGCGAAGTGGGATGAATGCGGCGACCGTGGCAATGACCGCCAGGCCCATCGCGGAGAAACCGGAGAGCCACCAGGACGTGGCTGAAGCGTGCAGGTGACCGCCTGAGGGAGAAGCGGTGAACAGGAAGACTCCCAAGCCCAAAGCCATGGCGGTGGCGGCCACCCAGTCGCTTCGCAGCACCCGGCCCGACCCGATGACCGCCATGTACGAGAACACGAAGAGCAGCTCAGTGGCGAGGATCGGCTGCACCAGAGCCAGGCTTCCGAAGTGCAAGGCCGTGACCTGGAACACGAACCCGAGGATCATGCTTGCGACCCCTACGAGCCAGATCGGCTGGCGCACCAGGTAGAGGAGGAGCTTCAAGCTGAAGGTCCCAGCCCCAGGGGCAGTGGCCGCTCCGAGGCGCTGGCAGACCGATGACGTGGCCGTGCAGAAGCTCGCGGCCAGTGCAAGGACGATCGCCTTGGGCATGAGCCGGTTCCCCTCTCCTGCATCTGGAGCCTTCCCGGGCTCGGCTCTCCCACAGATGCTATTGCCTCTCATGCGAGGCCCGGTCAGTCGGATCTCCTCGTCTGTGGTGTCAACGTCGGTGAAGGTGCCCACGCCGTCAATCCCCGTTTGCAGGTTCAAGTTCGGCGGGTACCCTCTTCGACATGGCGACGGAAAGGCATCTCTGTACTTTGCGACCTGGTCCGCCGAGCGACCACCCACCTCTGTAGTAGATCGGTGAAGAGCCGACCGCTGGCCGAGGCATCTGGAGCGAACAACGGTGTCCGTTCGTCGCGGCATCGCTATGACGCCTCCGCCGACGTTGATGAGTCGAAGGGCGAAGTGGGCCTGGATGTCCTTGGTGTCTCAAAGACGTTCGACACCCGAAAGGGTCGTGTCGCCGCGCTCCGCGACGTCAGCCTTCGGGTCGGTCGTGGCCGATTCGTTTCGCTGATCGGGCCGACGGGGTGCGGGAAGTCGACACTGCTTCGGATCGTCGCCGGTCTCGTCGAAGCCGACGGCGGCACGGTCTCGATCTTCGGCGAGCCCCCCGAAAGAGCAACCGCGGCAAAGCACGTCGGATTCGTGCCGCAGTCGCCTGCCCTGCTTCCCTGGCGAACGGTCCTCGACAACGTGCGGGTGCCGTTCCAGGTGAATCGGAAGGCCGACAGCGTTCTAGGACGTCGGTTCCGTGACCCGGTCGAGGTGCTCGAGTCCTTCGGACTCGGCGACGTCCTGCATAGCCGACCTGACCAGCTCTCGGGAGGGATGCAGCAGAAGGTGGCGATCGCCCGAGCGTTCGTCTTCGATCCCTCCATCCTCCTCATGGACGAACCGTTCTCGGCACTCGACGAGCTCACTCGTGAGCGACAGCGCCACGAGCTTCTCGACATCTGGCAGTCGGACCAAAAGACGGTCCTGTTCGTGACCCACTCGGTTCCCGAGGCCGTCGCGCTCTCCGACGCGGTTGTGGTCATGTCCGCGCAGCCTGGGAGGGTGCGAGCTGTGATCCCCGTGAACCTTCCCAGACCGCGCGGCGAGCTTGTCGAAGCCACAGATGTCTTCCACGACTTGGAACGCCGCGTCCGATCGGAACTGCGAGTTGCCTGGAACGACAACCATGCATAACGACAACCATGCATAACGACAACCATGCATGAGGAGACAGCCACCGAGACGTCCGCCCTCGTGGACGCCACCGATCAGTCGAGCGAGGAGCACAGGCTGGTGGAGGAGGATGTTTCGCACGGATTGCACTACTGGATCCATCCTCGAGTCTGGCTGCCACCACTGGTTGCCTTCGGTCTCCTCGCCCTCGGATGGCAGCTGTACGCGGTTCACAACCGGTTCATCATTCCCACCGTCCCGCAGATCCTTACGCAGCTCGTCGATCACCCCGGCCTCTTTTGGCGGAATCTGCTCGTGACCCTGCAGGAGGCGGTGGTCGGTGCTTCGATCGGGATGCTCGCGGCGTTCGTTCTTGCGATGGGTATGTGCCAGGTGCGGCTGGTCGAGCGAGCCTTGATGCCGCTAGCCGTCATGATCAACGTGACACCGATCATCGCGATTGCCCCAGTTCTTGTCTTGGCGTTCGGGTTTGGTATGACGCCAAAGTACATAGTGACGGCTGTCATCGTCTTCTTCCCATTCCTGATCAACTCGCTGACCGGTCTCAAATCGTCAGATCCCCAGGCCCACGACGTGTTCACGACGCTTCACGCTTCAAAATGGGAGATCCTGGTACGCCTACGTCTTCCCAGCAGTCTCCCCTTCCTGTTTGCGGCTGCGCGCATCTGCATGCCCCTGTCCGTCGTCGGCGCCGTCGTGGCGGAGTACGTTGCGCCGGGGAAAGCGAGCGGTCTCGGCTCCCTGATCGAGACCGCAATGTCGCTGTCGGACTTGAAGACCGTCTACGCCTCTGTTCTCGTGCTGGCGCTGCTGGGTATCGGTCTCAGCGCGGTGGTGGTAGTCCTTCAGCGCAGACTGCTCGGGTGGCACCAGACGGCGGTCCTGAGGAGGCCGTGAGCCGTGGGGCAGGCGATGACGACTCGGGTGGTTGTTCGGTGCGTCCGGGGATTCGGGACGTGGACGCCGAGTTGTGGCGGATGAGGCCCATGGCGTCGAAAGGGGACCGATGAAGGCCACGGACGGGTTCAATGTCACGAAGAGAGGCGGGGCCCTCGCGGGTCCGGTGCTGATCGTGACGATCCTCGTGGCGGCGTGCGGTGGCGGCGGCTCGCCGACGGCGAGGTCGTCAGGTTCGCTGCTCGACTCGTCGCAGTGCGCGGCGAACCGAGCTGCAGGGACGATGACCTATGTCTCTCCCTTCGGCTTTGACGCGTCGGCGGGAATCATCGACGTCTTCGCAGCCCAAAGGCTGCGCTACTTCAAGGACATGTGCCTGGGCGTCGACGTGGTCACGAGCTCGCAGATGTCGACGGAGCTGGTGGCTTCTGGCAGGGCGACTGTTTCGAGCATCGGAAGCGCCGCCGACGATCTCGGAGAAGTCACCCGAGGAGCGGACGTCGTAGCCGTTGCCACCTACGGCGATACGTCCGACTACGCGATCCTGACCGGGCCGAACATCACGAACCTGAAGCAGCTCGAGGGAAAGACGTTCGGGTACCACTCCACCGTCCCAGTGGCCATTTTGGAGATGTTTCACGCAGCCGGTGTCGACGTGTCGAAGGTCCAGCAGGTGGACACCCAGAACTACGACCCGAACCAACTCGTGCGGGGACAAGAGAGTGCCATACAGGCGTACCAGTCGAACGAGCCGTTGGTGCTTAGCGCGGAGAAGGCGCAGTTCAACGAGTTCATCCCGAGCCAGTTCGGTGTGAAAGGCACTTTCAACGTCCAGATCTTCAACGGTGAGTTCCTGGCGCACCACAGGCAGGCTGTGACGGATTTCATGCGAGCAGAGCTTCACGCCTTTTACTACTGCGCCGCGCACCGGACGGCGTGCATTGACATCGAACAGCATTACGCCCAGGCGGCAGGATCCGAGTACCAGGTCTCGCACGAGAGGGCTGTGTGGAATCTGGAGGCTGCGTTGGCATTGGGCCACACGCTGCCCGGCAAGGGTGTGGGGGTGGAGACCAAAGCCGAGTGGCAGCCCGAGGCAACTGCCCTCGAGCAGTACGGCATCTCCAAGAGCGTGCGCCCGCTCGGCAAATGGGAGGACACCTCGATAGTGGCCTCCCTTTATGACGGCAAGACCCTGATCTGGCCGTGACACCCATCCGGGACGTTGTCAGGGATTCTGTGCCGGGTCGCGACGAACATGTGTCTGTGCGTCCAGCGGTGCTGGGGGACAGCAAAGCGCTTATCGAGCTCTACGCTCAGCTCGCCGAGGACCGCGGCGCGGCTCGCCCTACGCGTGGCGACGACGCGGTGTCGCTCCTTGCCTCGATCTTGCGCCAGGAGAACAGGTGTCTGTTGGTCGCCATGATGGGAAGTACCGTGGCGGGCACAGCGGACATGCTGATCGTCGACAACCTGACCTACGGGGGGCGTCCCTGGGTGATCGTCGAGAACGTGGTCGTCGACCAGAAGCATCGACGACACGGCGTCGGAAGAGCCCTTTTCGGAGAGGTGTTTCGCCGCGCTCGTGAAGCACACTGCTGCAAGGTTCAGCTGCTGTCGCTCAAGCACCGGAAGGACGCGCACGAGTTCTACCGATCACTCGGATTCAAATCACTCGTCGAGGGGTTCCGCCTGTATCTCGATTGAGCGGTTGAACGCCGAGCTCAACGGCCGGATCGCATGATCGCGCCGCACAGCTTGCGTGATGCGTCAGAAGAGCGGAGAGTTGTGCGGTGTCCCGAGCCCGTCATCTGGCGCGCGACTCGGCCCGGCGGCGAAGGACCCGGCACCGGCGGGTCCGTTCGGTCGTGGTCCTGGTCGTTGTCGCGGGCGTGGCCGCCTTTGCCTGGACCATGTTGTCGACGACCGCCTCACCGAAGGTGAGCCGAGGGCCCGCCGCGCAGTCCCGGCGAGCCCTGAAGAGGTCTGGGGTCGGCGGTAGCTCTGCTACGACTGTTTCACCAACCCGGCGTGTCCCCCCGGGACCCCCGAGCGACCAGCGCAGGATGACCCTGGTGGACACCATTGGCGGCGAAATATCTCCCAAGTCCGTCGATGCGTCGGACACGGGCCTTGTGTTCGCCCAGAACATGATGTACCGGCACACCATGACGGTGTACAGCAGTGCCGGCAACCTTGTGAAGACGATTCCAGACACTGTGGACATGAGTCAGTTCGGCGTCTCGGGGCATCCCGGGCTAACGCACGGTGCGCCAGTCGAAGCGGCCTTCACCCCCGACGCGCGCAACGTCTACGTTTCGAACTACTCGATGTACGGGGCTGGGTTCGGGCCCGAGGGAAGCGACACCTGCACCCCGGCCTCGGCGGAGGCCGCCGGCGACACCGACAGCTACGTCTACCGCGTCGATACAGCCGACCTGGTTGTAGACCAAGTGATCAAAGTCGGTCTGGTCCCCAAATTCCTGGCTGTCTCCCCCGACGACCGGTACCTGCTGGTTGCCAATTGGTGCTCCTACGACCTGAGCATCGTGGACATAGCCACGGCCAAAGAGGTCGCGCGCCTTCCCATGGGCGCTTACCCGCGCGGCATCGCCATCTCACCCGACTCGTCCACGGCCTACGTGGTGATAATGGGTGGTGACGAGGTCGTGAAGGTCAATCTGGCGACGCTGGCGAAGGTCGGTGACATAACCGTCGGGTCCAACCCGCGTCACGTGGTGATCGACCCGACAGGTCGGTACCTCTACGTCTCGTTGAACAGCCCGGGCGACGTCGTGAAAGTGGACCTGGCCACCGACTCGGTGGTGGGATCGGTGCACACTGGGGAAGAGTGCCGCTCGCTCGCCATCTCCACCGACGGGCGCTCGCTTTACGTCGTGAACTACCAGTCGAACACCGTGACGAAGCTGCGCTCCTCGGACCTGGCAGTACTGCAGACCGTGTCAACCGGGGTCCATCCCATCGGGATCACCTACGACGCCACCACCGGGGATGTGTGGGTGGCCGTCTATACCGGTCAGATCCTGGTGTTCGCCGATCGCTGAGCTGCGGGCAGGGGGATTACGTGACCAATCTGGACCTTGGGTAGTCATGAACAAGGCGGCGGTATTTTCCTTGGCGGTCCTGACCGCATCCGCGCTTGGAAGTTGTGGAACTACAACGACGAGCTGCGAGCTGCCTTCAACCAGCAGGTTCAGGAGGCTCTGGTGTCCGGTGAGCTTTCGGCGGTGGGCGAGACATACCAGCGCCTGGCCGGCTGAGTCGGGCGCCGGCCGTCTCGCTCTCGGCTCTGAGAGAATCACACCCAGACATGGATGCCGAATCAGACACGCGACACCCTTGGACCACCCTCCGTCAGCGTGCCCGCGCGAATGCCGACCCCATGCTCGGCACACAGAGAGCGATGAGGAAGGTTCCGGAACTTACCGTCTACTTCCGGGTCATCAAAGTGTTGACCACTGCGGTGGGCGAGTCGATCTCGGACTACCTAGTCCACACGATCAATCCCTACGTTGCAGTGACTCTCGGCGGCATCGGCCTGGCAGTTTCGCTCGTATTGCAGTTCTCGGTGCGCCGATATGTGGCATGGATCTACTGGTTGGCCGTTGTCATGGTTGCTGTATTCGGCACGATGGCCGCGGATGTACTTCATATCGAATTTGGCGTCTCTTACCTCGCATCAGCGACGCTCTTTGCGATTGTGCTAGCAGTCGTCTTCGTAGCCTGGTACGCACGCGAGAAGACCCTGTCTATTCACAGCATCTACACTCCTCGTCGCGAGCTGTTCTACTGGACCGCTGTGCTAGCGGCATTTGCGCTCGGCACTGCTACAGGTGACATGACGGCGAGAACGATGCACCTGGGTTACCTTTCTTCGGGTGTGATGTTTGCCCTCGTCTTCGCCGTTCCGGCCCTGGCCTACTGGCGGTTCGGTCTGAACGCGATTCTCGCCTTCTGGTTTGCCTACATAGTGACCCGGCCTCTGGGCGCTTCGTTTGCGGACTGGATGGGCAAGCCGCACGGCGTGGGAGGCCTTGGGTGGGGCGATGGGCCGGTGAGCTTGGTCTTGACGATCCTGATCGTCGGCTTCGTCGGATACCTGCAGGTCAGCCGCGTGGATATCGAGAACAAACTCGCCGTGTCTCCCGCTCGGCAACGAGATCAATCTACGCAAGACGAGCCCTGATCTCAGCCAGCCAGTCTGCCGCCTGCTGTGCCGGCGAATCTTCACATAGCTGTGACAGCGAGTTCACCTACGTAGGTCATCATGGTTCTCGTGCGGGTGCGAGCAGGCCAGTCTTCCTCGTCTCAGCGGGTGCACGAGATGCCCCCTTGCCTACGGATCGCGCTTGTGGCACACGACAACTGCAAGCGCGACCTCTTGGAATGGGCGCGCTTCAACAGGTCTGTGCTGGCGGTTCACTCCCTGTTCGCTACCGGCGCGACCGGCAGGCTCTTGCAGAACGAACTAGGGCTCGACGTAAGCCGCCTGCAGAGTGGTCCCCTGGGCGGCGATCTTCAGATCGGTGCGATGATCACAGGGAGCGCGATCGACATGCTGGTCTTCTTCTGGGATCCTCTTGAGCCGCAGCCGCATGATCCCGATGTGAAGGCCCTGCTGCGGATCGCCGTGGTCTGGAACATTCCCATCGCGTCCAATCGCGCCACCGCTGACTTCATCATCTCGTCTCCCCTGATGAACCAGCGCTACGAACGGGTGATGGCTGACTACGGCGGCGCCGGGGAATGAAGTGCACCCGCGAAGCCGTAATGACGGTGAGCCGGCCTATAGGCGGGGTTCTGTAGCGCCCCGAAGGGCGCCGGTGGCCATCCATCTAAGCGGCCTACCTGGGGACTGCCCTCTGAAGGCGGGCGGGCCACCCATGTCCCACGCTTGGCCTTGCTCCGGGTGGGGTTTACATAGCCGACCGGGTCACCCCGGCCGCTGGTGCGCTCTTGCCGCACCGTTTCACCCTTGCCTGTGCGGGCCGAAGCTCGCCATCGGCGGTCTGCTCTCTGTTGCACGTCCTGCGGGTCGCCCCGTCTGGCCGTTAGCCAGCACCCTGCCCTGTGGAGCCCCGACCTTCCTCGACACAGCGCCCACAAGGGCCCGTGCCGCGACCACCCGGCCGACTCACCGTCACCATCCAGTCTGCCAGGTTCTTTCCCCTTGGTGAGCGCATCAACACCCCTGGGTAGGGTGTCGCCGGTGAGGTTTCCACCGGCGCAAGGCAATGATCGAGGGACCGGCCTGATGGCCCGTCACAGTGAGCGGTTGTCCGACCTGCTACCCGGTGAGCGCGCGGACGCCCTGTCGATTGCCGCGCTCTACGGGCGTGTCCAGGCTGCCATCGGGCGCGAGCTACCACGAGCTCGCCCGTTGTGGGTGCGCGGCGAGATCCAGAGCATCTCGGATCGCACGGGGCACTGTTACATCGACCTGGTCGATCCCGACGGGGCGCGGGACCGGGACACGTCGGTGTTGAAGGTCAACTGCTGGGCGAGGACGTGGGTTTCGCTGAAGGCGGCTCTCGACCGCCAGGGCATCGTCCTTGAGCCCGGAACGGTCGTCACACTCCAGGGCCGCGTCGAGCTCTACACGCCGAAGGGGCAGCTCACATTCATCGCCATAGACGTCGACGTCACAGCACTGCTCGGCCGGCTGGCGGCCCGGCGAGCAGCGCTGCTCAGAGCACTCGAGTCCGAGGGCCTCTTGCAGCAAAACCGCGCCCTACCCGTACCTGCGATTCCACTCCTGGTTGGCCTGGTGGCAAGCCGGGGGACCGAGGGCTACCGAGACTTCACGGGACAGCTCGAAGGCTCGGGTTTTGGTTTCAGGGTTCTGCATGTTCCAGCGCAGGTGCAGGGTGGCGGGGCGCCCAAGCAGATAACCGCCGCCTTGTCCGTACTCTTCGGCTCCGGGTGCGACTTGGCGGTGGTAGTCCGGGGAGGTGGGTCGAAAGGTGATCTGGCAGCCTTCGATACAGAGCTAGTGGCTCGGGCTATCGCGGCGGCTCCGATACCTGTGTGGACGGGGATCGGGCACACCGGCGATCAGTCGGTCGCCGACGTCGTGGCGAACCGGGCGTTCGTCACCCCTACCGAGTGCGGCCAGGAGCTGGTCGCGCGAGTCACCGAGCGGTGGGCCGGAGTGGTCGGAGCGGCTGGTGTGGTGATCCAGCGCGCGGTGGAAGCGATCGAGTACGTCTCACGGCGCGACACGCGGACGCGGACGCGTCTGTGCACTTCTGCGCGCAACCAGCTCGACCGACACGTCGAGCGCCTGCAGGCCCGGTCGTCTCGTCTGGCCACAGCGGGGCCTCGTTGCACGGAGTTGGCGTCGCTCTCGCTGACCCAGCGTTCATCACGCGTCGGGCCTGCTGTGAGGGGACAGCTGCACCGGCAAGGCGATCGGGTCCTGTCGTGGCGACGTCTGCTTGCCGCCTACGACGTCGACCGACAGCTGGAGCGCGGCTACACGATCACACTCGACGAGGACGGGAGCCTCGTGAGGTCAGCGGTGGGCCTTGCACCTGAGACGGTGCTCCTGACGAGGTTCGCCGACGGCACGGTGCGGTCGAAGGTGAGAGACGTGGAGGTCGTGACCAAGTCGCCGACCGAGGCCTTGCCGGGCACCGAGGATTCGCCGGTCACCGATGAACGAAGAACAGGGGAGGGACAATGAGCGTCTCGGACCGAGAGGCGTCTGCGCCGGACGTGGCGGTGAGCGAGCTCACCTACACCGAGGCGAGCGAGGAGCTCGATTCGATCGTCGAGTTCTTCGAACAGCGAGACGTGGACGTCGACCAGCTGGTCGCGCGCCTCGAGCGTGCGACGGCGATCGTCGACGAGCTCGACCGGCGCATCCGCCGCACCCGTGTGCAAGTCGAGGAGCTGGTTCCCCGGCTCGACGCGGTGAACCGGGGAACGAAGCAGCAGCACGACGAGGACCGGGGCGATGGCGACGTTCAGGACGACGACGACCGAGAAGACGAGCAACGGGCCCACGACTTCCAGGAGGACGACCGAGACGACGAGGATCTGGAGGACGAGGCAGTGGCAGAGGGCGGCCTCGAGGAGGAGCTCGAGGTGCGCGACCACGAAGGCGACGCGGCGGCCTCGTCTACCAGCAGGTCAGGGCGCGACTCGCCCGGGGAGCAGTCTCTCTTTTGAGACCTGTCGTTCCAGGAGCGTGCGCGGATCGGCAGAGGTTGTCCTGGTTGCGGTGCTCTAACGTTCGGTGATGGCCCGATTCTCACTGAGCGCCCTCGGCGCCGACCGGCCCGGCATCGTCGCAGGAGTAAGTGGGGCGCTCGTCGACCTCGGCTGCAATCTGGAGGACTCCACCATGACGATCCTGCGGGGTCACTTCGCCATACTCCTGGTGGTGGCGACGCCCCCGCAGGTGGACCGAGAGGCGCTCGAGCGCGCCCTCACCCCTGTCGCCGATGCCTTCGACCTGACGCTCGCTGTTCGGCCCCTGAGCGACGCAGCGGTGCGCGCCGAGGAGGCAGATAGGGCGCAAGCCCCCGGCCCGGGCAGTCAGGCCCAGGCGAGCGTAGAAGCGAGAGAAGCCTGGACGATTGCTGTGCACGGAGCGGACCGTCCTGGCATCGTCCACGCTGTGACCACTGCCCTGGCGCAGGCGCGAGGGAACGTTGTCGACGTGGCCACTCACGTCGTGGGCGAGCCTGACTCTGCGGTCTACGTGATGACCCTGCGGGTCACCCTCCCAGCTGGCAAAGCCGCAGAAGCCGCGGCACGACACGTCGGCGAGGCGGCTTCTGGGCTCGGTGTGCATTGCACCACACACCGTGACGAAGCCGACCTTCTCTGAAGCACTCCGAATGCGGCTTTGATGGCGGTTCGCCCGGTCCTCGTCCTGCCCCATCGGGTTCTGAGCGCGGTCGCCGCACCGGTCGGGCGTGTCGACGACGAGGCGCGTGCGCTCGCTGAGGACCTTCTCGACACGATGCGCGCGTCACCGGCGTGCGTTGGGCTGGCCGCTCCGCAGATCGGTCTGAGCCTGCGCGCCTTCGTGGTGGACGTCACCGGTCACCGCAAGGCGCGCTCGTGCCACGGGCCCTTCGTCTTGTTCGATCCGGCGATAACGGCGAGCGAGGATCCTGAGGTTGCCAGGGAGGGTTGCATGAGCGTCCCCGATCTCACAGGCGATGTGGCGCGAGCGCGGCGCCTAACTGTGGTGGGGACCGGGATCGACGGTGAGCGGCTCACTTTGGAAGTCGACGCCTTCGAGGCTCGGGCGGTTCAGCACGAGTTCGACCATCTCGACGGCCTTCTCTTCCTCGATCGGGTGGCGGGATCGCACGCCCTCTTCGAGCGCAAGGTGTACCGCTGAACCGTCGCCCCGATCGAACCTGGTGCTCAAATGGTGAGCCCAGCAGGTCTGCCACAAGCCCGACACGACACGAAAGGGTCCGCCATGAGTGACACGGTCTACAACTACGTCCCACACCACCGGACGAGGGCGCGAATCACCGGGTAGGCTCCAGGCCCGGTCAAGGTCGACGATCAACGCGCGACAGGCAATGTCTTCGCCCGGTTCAACTCGTGGCTGGGGCTCAAGATCACCCTGATCGTGGGCACGATGGTGTGCGGCTATGTCTTCGCGGCGATCGCGATCGTCAGCCTCCCGTCCGCGATCAAGAGCCACAACCTGACCATCATCGTCGCCTGGGTGTCTTCCAACTTCCTCCAGCTGATCTTGTTGCCAATCATCATCGTCGGGCAGAACATCCAGGCGGCCGCAGCCGACAAGCGTGCCGACGCCACGTACAAGGACGCAGACGCTGTGCTGCACGAGGCCGTACAGATCCAGGACCACCTGTTGGCGCAGGACAAGGTGCTCGGCGCCTTGGTGACCAAGCTCGAGGCCCTTGCGAGCTGACCAGCGGGCGTGACGCGCCGCCATTTCTCCTCTATCGTCGCTCGGTGAGGGGTCGCCCACCACCGCCGCCGGCGCACCGCCACCCTGTCCAAAGATCCATCCGAGAGCCATCGCATGCAAGACGAAGACCGCCTCTACTTTCGCCAGCTGCTCTCCGGCCGCGACTTCGCCGCCGAGGACCCGGTGGCTCGCCAGATGGTGAACTTCTGCTACCTGATCGGCGATCGCCGCAGTGGGGATGCGGTTGTCGTCGACCCCGCGTACGACGTGGCGGGGGTTCTCGGCGTGCTGGAAGCCGACGCGATGCACCTCACAGGAGTGCTCGCCACCCACTTCCATGCCGACCACGTGGGCGGGGACCTGATGGGGTACCCGATCGAGGGAGTGACGAACCTGCTCGAACGTGTGCAGGTGCCCGTGCACGTCCAACGTGAAGAGGCGAGGTGGATGGTGCGCGCCACCGGCCTTTCCGAGGACGAGCTGTCCAAGCACGACAGCGGGGACGTGGTCGAGGTCGGCGAGCTCGAGATCGAGGTGGTGCACACCCCGGGACACACTCCCGGAAGCCAGTGCTTCTCGGTGGCGGGGCGCCTCGTCTCGGGCGACACGCTGTTCCTCGAAGGCTGTGGGCGCACTGACCTGCCCGGTGGCGACCCCGAGCAGATGTACGAGTCGCTGACCACGCGCCTCGCCCGGTTCGGGGACGACACGTTGCTCTACCCCGGTCACCTCTACTCGCCCGAGCCCTCTGCCACGTTGGGCGCCACCAGACGGCACAACTACGTCTTTCGCATGCGCACCCCCGAACAGTGGATGGCCATGTTCGGAGGCTGAGAGCTCAGGGTTCGCCCGTTTGGCTCTAGGAACCGCAGCTAGCCTCGGCGGGTGCTCGACGAAAGCTCCACGGTCGCGGTCGTAGGCGCGTCGCTGGCCGGTCTGCGCGCGACAGAGACGCTTCGGACCGAGGGGTTCGAAGGCAGGATCGTGCTGATCGGTGCCGAGCACCACCTCCCCTACGATCGGCCGCCCCTGTCGAAGCAGTTCCTGGCGGGCACCTGGGGGCTCGACCGCGTGCGCCTTTGCGAGCCCGAGACGATAGAGGCACTCGGCTTGGACTTGCGGTTGGGCCACAGCGCCCGTGCTCTCGATGCCGAGGGACACCGGCTGGAGCTCGATGACGCGAGCAAGGTCGAGTTCGACGGGCTGGTGATCGCCACCGGCGCGCATCCGCGCACTCTCCCGGGCGTCGGGGACACTGCCGGGGTACACGTGCTTCGGACCCTGGAGGACTCGAGCGCGCTCAGAGAGGCGACGGCGGAACCGGGGACGCGCCTGGCGGTGGTCGGGGCGGGCTTCATCGGGTCGGAGGTGGCAGCGACGTGTCACGGACGCGGCGCTTCGGTGACGGTCATAGAGGCTCTCTCGGTTGTTCTCGAGGGCGCGCTCGGCGAGCAGATAGGGGCCGCGTGCAGCGCGTTGCACCGCGATCATGGTGTGGAGCTGCGCGCGGGGGTGGGGGTGTCAGGGTTCGCAGTGAACGGGGTCGAGCTCGACGACGCAACGGTCGTGCCGGCCGACGTGGTCCTCGTGGCGATCGGAGTCGTCCCAAGCACCGATTGGCTCGACGGCTCGGGTCTCGAAGTGCGCGACGGGATAGTGGTCGATGCCACTCTGCACGCGACGGATGACATCGTGGCGGCAGGCGATGTCGCTCGCTGGTACGACGAGAGCCTCGGTGGTGAGGTGCGCATCGAGCACTGGACCAACGCGTCGGAACAAGGTGTGGCCGCGGCACGCGACCTTCTCGCCGGGCGCGCCCACGCGCGTTCCTACGTGCCTGTGCCCTACTTCTGGTCGGACCAGTACGACGTGAGGATCCAGGTGCTCGGAAGTCCTCGTCCCGACGACGAGGTGGTGGTGGTGGACGGGTCGGTCCCCGAGCGCCGCTTCGTCGCTGCCTACGGTCGTAACGGCAGGCTGACGGGGGCCCTCGGGTTCAGCATGCCGCGTCAGTTGATGTGTTACCGGCAGTTGCTCGAGCGCGGTGCAAGTTTCGATGAAGCCCTCGCGCGAACACGTTGAGCCCCTTGGCGCTTCGAAGTGGTTCAGAACTCCAGGGCCGACAGCTCGGGGACGATGTTCAGGGCTCGTTCGCGCGCTGCGAGCCACCGCTCTCGGCTCGCTGCGCGCCTGATGTCGCCGTTGGTGGGCTCCACCACGCGACCGGGTTTCCACGCCGCAGCCACCTCGTGCTCTCCGTCCCAGATGCCGAGGGCCATCCCGGCGAGATAGGCGGCACCGAGCGTTGTCGCCTCGCGCACCGGGGAGACCTCCACCGGACGTCCGATCGCGTCGGCCAGTGCGGCGACGAAGGTGTTGTTGTCGCACATGCCTCCGTCGACGCGCAAGCGGTCGATCTCGAGGCCCGTGTCGGACTCTGCCGCCTCGAGAAGGTCGGCTCCTCGATGAGCGATCCCCTCGAGCATCGCGCGCACAAACTCGGGCCGTCGTGTATCGCGGGTGATCCCGACAAACGTGCCGCGCGCCCCGAAGTCCCACACGGGAGTGCCCGTTCCCACGAGGGCCGGCACGAACCAGACGTCACCGGTGTCCTCGCACGAGGCGGCGATCTCCTCTGAGTCGGCCGCGCTGTCGATCACGCCGAGGTCGTCACGCAGCCACTCCACGCAGGTGCCTGCAGAGAGCATGATCGCCTCCACCCCCCAGGTGATGCGCCCCGCGCGTTGCCAGGCGCAGATGGGGAAGGTGCCGGCCTCGCCGCGACGGATGAACGCGGGACGCACGTGCCCGATGCAGCAGTCGAGCATGCCGCCGGTGCCGAAAGTGGCCTTGGCCATCCCGGGCAACGTGCAGCCCTGGCCGACGAGCGATGCCTGCTGGTCCCCGGCGATCCCGCAGATGGCCGGGGAGCCCTCGAGCACACAGGCCTCGCCGACGACCCCCGACGAGTCCACCACCTCGGGCAGCACGCCTGCCGGGATGCGCAGAGCCTCGAGGATCCTTTCGTCCCAGCCGGTGCCGTCGGCAAGGCGGAGCCCGGTCACGCCGGCGTTCGTGGAGTCCGTCACGTGCAGCGTGCCGCCCGAGAGCGTCCAGATGACCCATGTGTCGACCGTACCGAAGCAAAGGTCACGCTTTCGCTCGGGATCGGCCATGTCGAGAAGCATGCCGAGCTTCGTCGCCGACTCGTTGGGAGCGAGGGTGATGCCCTGTTCCTTGAGCGCCAGGCACATGCCGACCGTCCGCAGGTCCTGCCAGCCGATCCCGGGCCCCACCGGCTCGCCGGTGCGACGGTCTCAGACGATCACCGAAGCACGCTGGTTGGCGACGCCGATCCCTCGAACCTCACCTGCCCCGAGCAGCGTGCGTTGCGCTACCTCGAGCGTGGCTCGTGCGATCGCAGTCGGGTCGAGCTCCACGACGGCGGGCGCGGGAGAGGTGGGGAGAACCTCCACGAAGTGGACGTGATCGATGCTCGAGTCCGGGCGCACGACCCCCGCCCGCACGCCGGACGTTCCCACGTCGACCACCAGGATGCTCATCAGAAATGTCCGGGATGGTACCTACGGGGCGTGGCACCGAGCCGCTGCAAGACAAGCGACCGCCCGCTTCTGGCGCACACTCCTGCGTCGTCGAGAGCGCGTGTCGGAGTGGGTTTCCGAGGGGTCATGGCCAGGGGATCTCACCGAAAGGGGAGGGCAGACCGAGCTTGCCCGGGTTCAGGATGCCGCGGGGGTCCAGAGCGTTCTTGATCGTGACGAGCACGTCGAGGCCGGCCCCGAGCGCTTGCGGCATGAAGCGTGCTCGGTTGATCCCGATCCCGTGGTGGTGGCTGATCGCGCCCCCACGGGCGAGCACGACGTCCATCACCGCCTGCCACGCGCCCACGTAGTAGCTCTGCGCCCAGGCATCTTGCGCCTCCGCGTCTTCGGACTCGGTCTCGGCGCCGGCGTCCGAAGCGCCGTGCACTTCTGGCATGCGACCGGCGAAGGTGAAGTAGAGGCAGGCACCGTCGGTGTACGCGTGCGACTGGTGTGCCGAGGCGGCAACGGTGCCCGGGATCGCCTCCAGGGCGCGGACGCAATCGCGGTAGATGTTCTCCAGCGCCGACCAGCGCGCGGAGATCTCGATGGTGTCCACCACTATCCCCGCCTGGTACAACGGCGCCAGGGCGGAGACGTCGTTGCGGCTTTCGCGCCACCGCTGGACGATTCTGTCGTCTTCTTTGCCGGTCGGCTCGCCGCCGGTTCGCGCACACTCGGCGTCCACGATCCCCAACGTCGCTTCGAGCACGCAAGGGTCGGCCTCGTCGAGGACGACCAGCACGCAACGGTCGTGCAGCGAGAAGTTGCGGGCGGACTCCAGCTGGTCGTAGAGGCGGAGCACGGCCGGCGTCGCTCCTCGGCGGAGCACCCGGCGGCAGGCTTCGAGCCCGTCAGCGAACGCCCCGAACCCGAACGCGCGGCTTGCTTGCGTCTCGGGAGTGGGGTGTGTCCGCAGGAGTGCGCCCGTCACCACGCCGAGGGTGCCCTCCGATCCCACGAACAGCTGGGTAAGGTCGGGCCCGGTGGCAGCTCGGGGGCCACGGCCACCGGTGCGGATGATCCTCCCGTCGGCGAGGGCCACCTCGAGTCCCACGACCATGTCTTCGATCTTCCCGTAGCGGGTCGAGTACTGGCCCGCTCCGCGGCACGCCAACCAGCCGCCCACGCTGGAGATGTCGATCGACTGGGGCCAGTGACCGAGGGTGGCGCCTTGCGCGCGGAGCTCCTCCTCGAGCTCGCGCCCGAAAGTGCCCGGGAGCACCCGAGCGAGGAGCGACTTGGTGTCCAGGTCCGTGATCCCCGACAACGCGTTCAGGTCGAGCGCCACCCCGCCGAAGGCTGGCACGCTCGAACCGCACACCCCCGAACGCCCGGCCATCGGGGTCACCGGGACGCGCGCCTCGTTGCAGGCGCCCAGCACAGCGGCGACCTGATCTGCCGCGGTCGGGCGTGCCACTGCCCCCGGGCGCGCCGGCACCTCGCCGCGCTTGGCCCAGGCGATGGTGATCGGCCACCAGTCACGGCCGGCGTTCATGCGCGAGACGTCGTCGACGTCCACCATGGCGCACACAGAGCGGAGTCGTTCAACGAGCGCGTCGTCGACCGGGACTCGCGGTCCCCCGAGACGCTCGGCGACTCTTGCCGGTTCTGCGTCGACCTCGATCACCGGGACCGGGCTACTCATCCCCGCGCCCGTTCCGGAGGAGGTTCTGACGCGCCCGCGGTTCTCGCTACCCGTTGTGAGCGCGCGGCGTCTGATGAGGGCGGTCCGACACCCGCCCGGGCGAGGTCGCGCCGCACCTCGTCGGCGAAGGCTCTCGCCTCATCTGCGACGCAGTCGGGGGGTCGTCCCCATTCAGCTGCGAGCAATTCACCTACGTCGCCTGCGACCTCGACGGCCGCAGTGGCCCGGCGAAGGGTGGCGCGTGTGCGCCGCGACAGCACGTCGTCGATGGTGAGGGCCATCTCCTCGCGCGCCGCCCAGACGGCCTCCACGCGCAGCTGCGCCAGCCCCGGCACGAGCGGCTCGAGTAGCTCGGGACGCCCCGAGGCGAGCTCGAGCACCGAAGGCGTCTCTCCTCCGTGTCGTCGCACGAGCGCGCGAAACACCTCTTCATCAAGTCCATGGGCGCGCGCGGCGCCGGGCTCGAGCAGCTCGGCCAGTCCCGCCGCCCCCCGGATGGCCAACCTCTCGGTGCGACAACGCTTCAAGCCGGCAGTGGCTGGCGCGCCCAGCAGACGCACCACCTCGTCCACCGTGTCCTCGGCCATCCGACGGTAGGTGGTGAGCTTCCCCCCTGTGACGGTGACCAGGTTCCCCGAGGAGCTGCGCACGCGGTGGCGTCGTGACAGGTCGGCGGTTCGTTCGCTCATCGCCGCCCTCTTGGAGGGCTTCGACGAACTGGCCGGCGTGCTCATCGGTTCGCTTCCTCTGCGCCCGTCCGAGTGGTTGGTGCCCCCCGGTGCCAGAAGCGGGCGCAACCCGGCCCAGACCCCGGTCACGTCGTCGCGTGACAGCGGCTCAACCACCACCGCGTTCACCGCGTCCAACAGGTAGTCGACGTCCTCCGACAAGCAGGCGGGATCGTCGAGTGTGCCGTCCCAGGCCGTGTCGGTGGTACCGACGTACACGTCGTCTCCATCGGCCCACGGCACCACGAAGACCGAGCGGCGGTCCTTCGGGACCCGGACCACAGCAGCGATGTCGGTGGGTAGCTTCGAGCGGGGCACGCTGAAGTGGATGCCTTTGGCCGGCCGCAGTGAGTGGGGGTGCATGCCCTCGTCCAGTGCCCGAACGTCGTCTGCCCACACGCCCGTGGCGTTCACCACCACCGAGGCGCGGACCTCGAAGGCGCCACCGTCTGGACGCGACACCTCGCCGGCGTGCGCACCGGTGTGATGCTCGGGCCGCAGGCCCGTGTCGTTCGTGCGAGGACCACCGAGGGTGGCGCTATCGGTGCCGGTCATCGGCACCGATGGGCGCACCCGGGCACCTTTCACCGTGCCTGAGGCGTCGCGAAGGAGGTCCTCCACATCGGTGTAATTGACGACGACCGCGCCGTGGTTGAGCGCCGCCGTGCGCGCCACGGCAAGTGTGAGGCGCGCGTCGTCCGCCCAGGCGTCGTAGTAGTAGAAGCCGGCCACGAGACGGTCGGTGCGCAAGGTCGGCAGGTGTGCCAGAGCCTCGGCCCGGCCCACGCGCCGGTGACGCTTGCCGATGCGCCACCCGCCCGTCACGTCGTAGAGCCACAGGGTCATCGAGTAGGCGCGCGCAGCGCTCTTCTGTGCCATCGCGTCGCGACCGAACAACGGGATGAGAAATGCAAGCGGCGTGACGAGATGGGGCGCGTTCTCCAGGAGGCGCTGCCGCTCGTGCAACGACTCGTAGACGAGGTGCAGCTCGCGCTGGGCCAAGTAACGGAGCCCTCCATGCACCAGCTTGGAGGACTTGGACGATGTGCCGGTGGCTATGTCGTGGCGCTCGACGAGCGCGGTGCGAAGCCCTCGGCTCGCAGCATCCAACGCGACTCCCACCCCGGTGATGCCTCCACCTATTACGAGTACGTCGAAGTGCTCGTTGGCCAGCCGGGCAAGGGCCTCTGTGCGGTCGAAGGTGCCCCGGGCGGCGGCCGGTCGGGCATCAGGGGCGGGGGGCACCGTAGCAGCCTGTCACAGCGAGAGTTGGTTCGACTCGCTTGCGCGGCGATCTCGACGCGGCGATCTCGACACGCGGCGACCTCGATGTTCAGGCGATTTCGACACGGATTGTCAATCAACAATCATTGGTGATATCATTTTGGCTGTGAAGTCGGTGGAGGAGCTCACGGCGCTGTTTCGTCGCCGCGGGCGCAAGGTCACGGCCCAGCGGCAATGCATCTTCGGGGTGCTACAGGGCGACCTGAGCCACCCGACCGCCGAGTCGGTGCACGAGGCTGCCCGGGCGGAGATGGAGACGATCTCGCTCAAGACCGTCTACCAGACCCTGAACGAGCTCGCTGCCATGGGGGAGGTCGCCGTGCTGGACCTGGGGACCGGTACTTCGAGGTTCGACCCTAATCTCGAGAGTGTGCACCACCATCTCGTCTGCCGGTCGTGCGGGAAGGTTCGCGACCTCCACGCCGACTTCAGCAACGTGACTGTCCCGACCGGTTCCGACGAGGGTTTCGAGGTGGGGGGGGCCGAGGTCGTGTTCCGAGGCCTGTGCGGCGATTGCCGCCAGCGTGGCAGGAGACCTCTCAGACCTCTCGCACACGGTGCCACACGTCACCGGGCGCTCCAAACGCATAGACGCGCGCAACAAGAGATCCAGAAATAGGAGCAACACAAGCAAGACCCAACGAGAGAGACGAGGAAGGAAGGACTGTGCCTGCACTGAAGGGAACCCAGACCGAGACCAACCTGAAGACCGCGTTCGCCGGAGAGAGCCAGGCGAACCGCCGGTATCTGTACTTCGCGCAGAAGGCTGACGTTGAGGGCTACCCCGACGTCGCCGCGTTGTTCCGCTCGGTGGCCGAGGGCGAGACGGGCCATGCATTCGGGCACTTCGACTTCCTGTGTGAGGTTGGGGACCCGGTGACCGGCGTCCCGGTGGGCACGAGCACGCAGAACCTGCGGTCGGCGATCGAGGGCGAGACCTACGAGTACACCGAGATGTACCCGGGGTTCGCCCGTACGGCGCGAGACGAGGGTTTCGAGGAGATCGCAGAGTGGCTCGAGACGCTGGCCAGGGCGGAGAAGAGCCACGCCGGGCGGTTCACCGAGGGCCTCAAGTTCGTCTCCTGAGCGGCCGTGGCATCCGCGCCGCCCGATGACGTCGTGGCACTCCCGGGGCGCGACCGTCGCCTCACGTTGGATGACATCGAGGACCTGCGCGCATACGAACGCGACCGGATCGACCACCGCGAGAAGATCATCGAGCTCAAGCGGACGCGACGGGTGGCGGTCGGGCCGCTCGTCACGCTCTTGTTCGAGAACCGCGAGACGATTCGTTTCCAAGTCCAAGAGATGGTCCGGGTCGAGAGGATGGTTTCCGACCAGCAGGTCCAAGATGAGCTCGACATATACAACCCGTTGATCCCAGCGCCGGGTGAACTGTCGGCCACTCTCTTCATCGAGCTGACCAGCGAGGCGGCTCTGCGCCAGTGGCTCGGGAAGCTCGTCGGCATCGAGCGGTCGCTCGAGCTGAGACTCGGCTCGAGCGGCGGGGCTGGTGGCGGGGTCGTTCGCAGCGTCCCCGAGACCGCACACGAACAGGGGCTCACCCGTGAGGCGGTCACGCCGTCCGTGCATTATGTGAAGTTCATCCTCACCCCCGAGCAGGTGGAGCGTTTCGCCGCCGGACCGGTGACGATCGCGGTGGCCCATCGCTCCTACGAGGAGGCGACACCCCTCCCGGAGGAGACCAGGGCCGAGCTATTGACCGACCTGCGGCCCTGAAGGACCAGCTGGGTGGCTCGTGGCCGCGAGCGAGGCGCTCGGTGGTTCGTGGCAGTGAGCAAGACTCGAGAAAGCCTCGGATCCGGAAACGGTGAGCGGTCCAACCTGGCATTTTCGTCGGGAGTGACCTTTACAAGCGTCGCAACCTTGGGCCATACTGTTTGTTCGCCGCTTTTCCTTGGACGGGGCCATCGTCCCTGCTCACAGGGTCCATGAGCGGCCGATAACACGAAGCGAGAGACGTCAGACGCACGCAGTGCTCGAGGAAGTGACTCCGATGACCGCCCTTTTGACCGCCAGCTGGCGCAAGCGAGCCGCCTGCGGGGGGATCGACCCTGAGGTCTTCTACCCGGCGACGGACGAGGACGCCGAAGAGGCCAAGGCGATCTGCGCGATGTGCCCGGTACGGCAGGCTTGCCTCGAGCACGCGCTGGCTAACCGCGAGCGCGAGGGAGTCTGGGGCGGAGCCACCGAGCGCGAGCGTCGCCGGATCATCCGCCAGCGCCGCAAGTCAGCCTGAGCTGCCGCCGGCCAAATGGCCGGCAGGCCAGGCCCGTCGTCTAAGGATGGCTCGATTGTCCCCCGACCGGCTCGTTGCCCCGGTGGGCGTCTATTCGGCTCTCGGGAAGGCTGCGATCGCCAGCGCGAGCATCACCGCGGCGAAGCAGGCGACCAAGCCGAGCTCCAGAGCGATGGGCACGTGCCAGGAGCCCCAAGTGACGCTTGCGCCGAACCGGCTGGCGATAGCCGGCGTCGTGCGGATGTGAGCGAAGACGGCGCGCCTCATCGGGTCGACGATGTAGGTGAGCGGGTCGACTCTAGTGAGGACGCCGAGCCACGAAGGCAAGCCCCTCAGCGGGAACAGCGCGCCCGACAGGAAGAACAGGGCAGGACGACGAACTGCATGACCACCTGGAACGACTCCACCTGGGCTATGCGTGAGGCGAGGGCTGTGCCCAGAGCTGTGATCGTCACCGCGGCGAGGAGCATCTCCGCCGCCACGGTGGCGAGCAACGCGGGGGAGTAGGGCACGCCCACCAGCCCGGCGAGGGCCAGCATGATGAGTGCCTGCAGCGTGGCGACTGTGGCGCCTCCCGCGCACTTTCCAGCCACGAGCGCGCCGCGCCGGACAGGTGCGACGAGCATCTCGCGCAGGAAGCCGAACTCTCGGTCCCACATGATCGACACAGCGGAGAAGATCGAGGTGAACAGCACGGTCATGGCCACCACCCCGGGGAACATGAAGGTGCGAAAGTCGATGCCTCCGGTGGTCGGGACCCCCTTGCTCACAAGGGACGAGAGCCCGGTGCCGAGTACGAAGAGGAAGAGCACGGGTTGGACGAGCGAGGTGATGATCCGGAGCCGGTTGCGGCTGAAGCGGATGAGCTCGCGTCGCCACACGACCCGCACCGCTCGCAGGTCGTCCTTCATCCGGCCGCCGGCCACCCGCACAGCAGCCGGGGTGGCGTGGGGAAGGGGCGCACCGGAAGGAGGCCTCACAGGAGCGGTGGCAGGGGACCCTCGAGCCCCGGGAGCCGGGGTGGTCACAGCCACAGGGCTCTCGCCTGGCTCACGAGCGCGATCGGTGAGCTCGTTCATCGGTGTCTACCTCCGCTTCGCCGCGCGCATCCAAGGCGACGCGGCCATGCGGTCTGAGGCGGAGGCCTCGGCGTCGCGGATCGTCCGGCCGGTGTAGGTCATGAACACGTCGTCCAGCGTAGGACGGGCGATGCTCGCCGAAGAGATTGGGACGCCGAGCTCCGCGAACAGCTGGGGAACGAATTTCTCACCCCCGGGCACGTAGAAGGTCACCGCTTCCTCGCTCAGTGTCGCGTCGAGCCCGAAGCGTTCGGACAAGGCTCGGATGGCAGCATCGTCGTTGAGGGTGTGCAGCTGCACCCGGTCGCTGCCGACGCTCGCCTTCAGGGCCTCGGGAGTGTCGATGACCACGAGCTGACCATCGTCGATGATCGCGATGCGATCGCAGTGCTCGGCCTCGTCCATGTAGTGCGTGGTGAGGAACATCGTGATGTGCTCGCGCCGGCGAAGGTCGTTGATGTAGCCCCAGATGTGGGACCGGGTCTGGGGATCGAGCCCGATCGTGGGTTCGTCGAGGAACAGCACCCTGGGGGAGTGGAGCAGCCCGCGGGCGATCTCCAGCCTGCGCTTCATGCCACCGGAGAACGTGCGCACCAGGCTGTCACGCCTCTCCCAGAGCCCGACCATCTCGAGCACGTCGCGAAGGCGATGGGCCGCCTGATCCCGCGGTACCCCGTAGAGCTCGGCATGGAAGCTGAGATTCTCCTCGGCGGTCAGGTAGTCGTCGAGCGTGGTGTCCTGGAAGACGAGCCCGATGTGCTTGCGCACCTCCGCCTGCTCGGTGGAGATGTCGAAGCCCGCGACTCTGGCCGTACCCGAGGTCGGCCGCAGGAGGGTGCAGAGCATGGAGATCATGGTCGACTTGCCGGCCCCGTTCGGTCCCAGGAAGCCGAACGTCTCGCCCGCCACCACCTCGAAGCTCACATCCCGCACGGCTTCGAGGTCACCGAAGCGGCGGGTGAGCCCCGCAACCTCGATGGCGGTCCCGCCGTCGCTCAGGGCCTCGCTCGAGCTCGCAAGAAACGCCGAGTCGTCGCGAACCGTCTCTCGCACGAGCTCGGCACTACCGGTCGGGCACAGCCACAAAGGGTGGTCGCTCACACTCCGGTAGCCTTCGGGTCATGGTCCTTCTGGCAGATGATGCTGCCAGTCCTCTCGGGGCGATCTGATGGATTTCTCCTTCTCGCCCGAGTTGTCCGAGCTCCAGTCCATGGTTCGCCGACTGGCGCGCGAGAAGGTGGGCCCGCGGGCGCGTGAGATCGACAAGACCGGGCAGTACCCGAAGGACCTGTTCGAGCTGTTCAGGGACGCGGGGCTGCTCGGGCTGTGCATCCCAGAGGAGCTGGGCGGTTCGGGGGCCGGCATCACCGGGCTCACGATCGCCATAGAAGAGGTGGCCAAGTACTCGAACGCGGCCGCCCTCATGCTGCTTCTGACGCGCCTTCCGACGGGGCCGGTGCTGATCGCCGGGTCCGAAGAACAAAAGCGCAGGTACCTTCCCCCGATCGCGCGAGGCACCCAGCGCGCCGCTTTCGGCCTGTCGGAACCCCAGGCGGGAAGTGACGTCATGGGGATGCGCACCACGGCCACCCCAGACGCCGACGTCCCCGGGGGCTGGGTGATGAACGGCACCAAGTGCTGGATGTCGGGGGTGAGCGAGGCCGACTGGTACACCGTCTTCGCCAAGACCGGCGACCCCTCCAGCAGGGCACACGACTCGGTCACCGCGTTCATCGTCGAGCGCGCATGGCCGGGAGTGGAGGTGGGGCGCACCGACCACAAGATGGGGGTACGCGGTGTGGACACCGGGGAGCTCGTGCTCACCGACGTGCGTGTCCCCCCGCAGAACGTGATCGGCGAGGTGGGCGGGTTCCGCCTGGCCATGGTCGGGCTCAATTCCATGAGGCCTATCGTCGCCGCGCGCGGCATCGGCCTCGCCGAGGGTGCGCTCATGTACGCCACGGAGTACGTGAAGCAGCGCGAGGCATTCGGAAAGACGATCGCCGACTTCCAAGGCATCCAGTGGGAGATCGCAAAGTGTGCGACCGACATCGAGGCCGCCCGCCTGCTCACCTACCGGGCGGCGTGGTTGGCGGACAAGGGATGCTTCACGAAGGAGTGGGTGCCGTTCTTGTCGATGGCGAAGTACCACGCGACCGAACTGGCTGTGCGGGCGTCTTCTCTCGCCGTCCAGCTTCTCGGCGCGGCAGGGTACGTGGAGGACCACCCCGCTGAGCAGTGGTATCGCGATGCCAAGCAGCTCACGATCGTGGAGGGGACGAGCCAGGTTCAGCTCGGGCTGATCGCCCGCGGCGTGATCGACCACGACTTGTGGTGGGACTGAGCTTCTTTTACCCGGCGATGGACGCTATGGCCCTCGATGTCACGGTTCGAGTCGGTGAAGGTGCCCACATTGTCATGTGTGCTTGCCTCATGTGCCGATGAGTGACGAAGTCGAAGCCCACGCGTTTGAGGCAATGGGCGGATGGCCTGGTGTCCTCGGGCGAATGTTGTCGGGTGGGGACCTCACGGGGGACGAGGCCGGGTGCGCGCTCGGCCAGGTGCTCTCGGGCGCGGCGACTGCCTCACAGATAGCCGCTTTCGTGATGGGCCTTCGCATGAAGGGCGAGACGGTCGAGGAGTTGACGGGGTTGGTCCGCGCGATGCTCGCGCATGCCGAACTCTTGAGAATCCCGGGAGATTTGGTCGACACCTGCGGTACCGGAGGGGACCGCAGCGGATCAGTCAACGTGTCGACGATGGCCGCCTTCGTTGTGGCGGGCGCGGGGGCTCGGGTGTGCAAGCACGGAGGGCGCGCTGCATCGTCAGCCGCGGGATCTGCCGACGTGCTCGAGGCGCTCGGGGTGGTGATCGACCTCGGCCCCGATGAGGTCGCGCGCTGCATAGCCGAAGCGGGGATGGGGTTCTGCTTCGCTCCTCGGTACCACCCGGCGATGCGCTTCGCTGTTCCGGTGCGACGCGATCTCGGCGTGTCGACCGTGTTCAACTTCCTCGGTCCCCTCGCCAATCCGGCGCGGGCGCGCCACCAGGTCGTCGGGGTGAGCGACCCTGCGATGGCCGAGAAGATGGTGGGCGTGCTCGTGATGAACGGGGTGCGACACGCGATGGTTGTTCGCGGGGCGGACGGCCTCGACGAGCTCTCCACCACGGCGCCCACCACGGTCTTGGAGGTGGACACCGAAGTGGACGCCGAGGTTCGCCGCTACACGGTGGACGCCGCCGAGCTCGGACTGCATCGCGCCACGCTTGCAGACCTGCGCGGGGGAGACGCTGCGGCGAACGCGGAGGTGGTGAGGCGCGTCCTCGGTGGGGAGAGCGGGCCGCATCGCGACGTGGTGGTGCTGAACGCCGCTGCCGGTCTGGTGGTCGCAGGTCTCGTCGGCGGTTTGGCGGAAGGGGTGGTGATGGCGGGTGCTGTCATCGATGACGGGCACGCCCGGGCCGTGCTCGACGGGCTTGTGCGGGTGTCGAAGCAAGCCGCCGGCGCTTAGACAGCGCTCAGGCGGGGCCAAGGTCCCAGATCGCCTCGAGGTCGTGCCGGCTGAACGCCTGGAACGCCACGAGTGTGGTGGTCGACTCGATGCCTTCGAGCGCGGCAATCCTCTTCGTTACCACGTCTGCCAGCTCGTCGTGGTGCTGGACACGCACGATCGCGACGAGATCGCACACGCCACCGGCCACCGAGAACACTTCGGTGATGCCCTCGGTCCCGGCGAGCGCATCGGCGAGTGGGGCGACGCGGGCCGGCTCGGCGTCTATGAGGACGAAGGCGTGGAGCATCACCCGAGCCTACGAGTCTGTGCCGGGATCCGGGAACCGGGAGCCGGGAGCCGGAGCCGGTGACGCCGCCCTCCATGATCTGTGAACGAATGTTCTTTCTCGAAGCTGCGTCTTCTGAGCTGTGAGCGCCCGGACGTCTCCGCTGTCGGGTCAGCGTCGCTGCTAACCGTGGTTATATGCGCACGCTCCGGGGCCACGTATTTCCTAGCAGGTCGCCCCCGTCTCACCGTAAGCACTATCGACCGACACACCCTCCTGACCGGCCCTCCTGACCGGCCCTCCTGACCGGCCCTTTTGACCGACCGACACACCCTCCTGACATGGTGCGACGGACGAGGTCAATAAGACCAGGGGCCCACGAGCCCGGACACGGGAGGGCGACAGATGAACGCTGAGTGCACGATCTCGATCAGCTGCGATGACTGCGAGCTGCAGTCCACCGCCGCCTGCGAGGACTGTCTCGTCAGCTTCGTCCTGGACCGCGAGCCCGACGACGCCGTTGTGGTCGACGTATCCGAAGCGCGTGCGCTGCGTCTTTTGTCGGGAGCCGGGCTCGTACCGCAGCTACGTCACTCGGCCGTCGGTCTGCGGTGGACCGCTGTCTGAAGGCGATGTCGTGATGATCAAAGGATCGGCTCACGCGGCGTCGCATGCCAGCATGGGGTGGTGCAAAAAGGCGGAGACGGATCGTGAGCCACCTCCTCGTGACCAACGATTTCCCCCCGAAGGTCGGCGGGATCCAGGCGTACCTGTGGGAGCTGTGGCGAAGACTCGATCCGTCCTTGTTCTGCGTGCTGACCACGTCGTCTCATCCTGACGCCCCCGCATTCGATGCCGAGCAGCGTTCTCGGGGTCTTCGGATCGAGCGGGTGAGCTCTCGGGTGCTCCTGCCGACGCCGGCCACCGCTCGTCACATCCACCAATTGGCGAACGAGACAGGTGCGTCGTTGGTCGTCCTCGACCCGGCGTTGCCCCTGGGTCTTGTGGGCCGCTCGCTGGGTCTGCCCTACGCGGTGGTGCTGCACGGTGCCGAAGTGACGGTCCCTGGCCGTCTCCCGCTAACGCGCAGAATGCTGGCGTCGGTTCTAAGGCGCGCCTGCCTGGTGGTCTGCGCTGGCGGATACCCGGCATCCGAAGCGCGCAGGGCGACCGGGCCGCGCATGGCGCCGGTTACGGTCGTCCCCCCAGGAGTCGACACTGAGCGGTTCCGGCCGCTCGATCCGGCCGGGCGCGTAAAGGCGCGCACGTCGTTGCGGCTCCCCGAAGGCGGTCCTCTCGTGGTGAGTGTGAGCCGTCTCGTGCCACGAAAGGGAATGGACGTCCTGATACAGGCCGCCGCGGCCATGAAGCCGTCGTTCCCAGGGCTCACGGTGGCGATCGGTGGAGAGGGTCGCGACCGTTCTCGTCTGGCGCGCCTTGTCCGGGCATCCGGATCGCCGGTGCGCCTTCTCGGCCGGGTTCCCGACGACTTGCTCCCGCTCCTGGTCGCTGCTGCCGACGTCTTCGTCATGGCGTGCCGGGCACGCTGGGGCGGGCTCGAACAAGAGGGTTTCGGGATCGTCTTCCTCGAAGCGGCAGCATCGGGCGTCCCCCAGGTGGCCGGACGCAGCGGAGGGGCGCACGAGGCGGTGGTCCACGAACTCACCGGCCTCGTTGTCGACGACCCGTCCGATCCTGCAGCGCTGGCCGCGGCGCTTCGCCGCCTGCTCACCGATGACGCCCAGCGTCTTCGCATGGGCGAGGCCTCCCGGCGCCGGGCCGAGGAATCCTTCAGGTACGACCTTCTCGCCCGTAGGCTGGGTGTTGCGTTGGCCGACGTGGAAGTCTGAGCGACCGGCCGCTGTGCGTGCCCGATGAAGCGTATAGGGCAGCAGGGACAAAGCAGCAGGACAAAGGAGCCTTGAGTGGCGGAACTTGCCACGGAGCGAATGGTGGTGGCCGCGTCCCCCGAGCAGTGCTTCGCCGTGGTGGCCGACATCGAGCGGTACACCGAGTGGGCCGGCGACATCAAGGTGGTCACAGTGGCCCGCCGGGACGAGCAGGCGCGTCCGGCCGAGGTCACCTTCCGCGCAGGCGCTTTCGGGCGCAGCACCAGCTACACACTGGTCTACGACTACTCGGACGTGCCACGCACCCTCGCCTGGAAGCAGATAGCCGGTGACCTCACTTCGAAGCTCGACGGCGACTACCGGTTCCGCCTTGTCCCGGACGGGGGCACAGAGGTGACCTACACCCTCGAGGTGGAGCTGCGGGTTCCGCTGCCCGGGTTCATCAAGAGGCGCGCCCAGAGCCGCATCATGCACACGGCCCTCGAGGAGCTGAAGGTGCGCGTCGAGTCCCTGCCATCGCTGTCGACGTGAGCTCGGGGAGCGGGGACGTGCAACGCCCCGTGACCCTCGGGATCGACGTCGGTGGTACGAAAGTCCTCGGGCTAGCGGTCGACGCCTCCGGCGCTGTGCTCGCTGACTTGCGGGTACCCACACCGGGGACCCGCGGCGCGCAGGGACCCGAGAGAGCGAGGGAGCAGTTGCTGGAGGCGACTGCCACTGTCGCCACCCAACTGGCGGCACGCGTCGGTCCCCCTTCCCATTCGTCGTCCCTGCGCGTGGGTGTGGGCGTCCCTGGGCTTGTGGACGACGCAGGGGTCCTTCGCTTCGCCCCGAACCTGCCGGTCGGGACCGGCTTGGACATGGCGAGCCTCCTCTCTGAGCGCCTGGGCGGCTCGCCGGTCGTGGTCGACAACGACGCCACCTGCGCCACTGTGGGGGAGTGGGCCTATGGAGCGGCCGCGGGTACCTCCGACGTGCTGATGGTCACCCTCGGAACCGGCATCGGAGGTGGCATCGTGACGGGCGGGCACATGGTGCGCGGCACGAACGGGTTCGCCGGCGAGATAGGCCACATGGTTGTCAACCCCGCCGGGCCGGTGTGCCCGTGCGGACGGCGGGGGTGCTGGGAGCGCTACGCGTCGGGAAGCGGTCTCGGACGCCTTGCGCGCGACGCCGCTCATGCCGGGCATCTGAGCGCGGTGGTGAGCCTGGCGGAAGGCGATCCCGAGGCGGTGCGCGGCGAGCACGTCACGCAGGCGGCCTTGGCGGGTGACGCGGACGCTCGAGCGGTTCTCGAAGAACTTGGCTGGTGGCTGGCGTTGGGATTGGCCAACCTGGCCAAAATCCTCGACCCCGACACGATCGTCGTCGGAGGTGGGTTGGTCGGAGCGGTGCGCCTGGTTCTTCAACATGTCCGCCAAGCGTTTGACGAGATGATGGAGGGGTGTCGGCAACGGCCCGAGGTGAAGATCCTCCTGGCCACCCTCGGCGACAGGGCAGGGGCGATCGGGGCCGCGCTGGTCGCCCGCGGGGGGAACCGCTACGAGGCAGGTACGCCTCGAACGCGGTGACGCCCGAGAGCGCTCGAGCGATGCGGGTCGGGATAACACTGCCGACGTTCCGAGACGATGCAGCCGCTCTTGACGCTGCGCAGCGAGCCGAAGCGCTGGGACTCGACGGAGTCTTCGTCTTCGACCACATCTGGCCACCCGAAAGGCCCGACCTCCCCTCGCTGTCTGCTTTCCCCGTTCTCGGGGCGGTGGCAGCGGTCACAGAGCGAATCTGTCTGGGACCGTTCGTCGCTCGCGTCGGTCTCGTGCCTGACGAAGTGCTCGTCGCCGAGCTCAGGTCGCTCAGCTTCATGGCGCCGAGGCGGCTGATAGCGGGGTTGGGTACCGGCGACCACAAGAGCGCGGGTGAGAACCTCTCCTACGGGATCGCGGTGAGCGGGCCCGAAGAGCGACGGCTGGCCCTTCGCAGGTCGGCGCGCAGCCTCATCGATCTCGAAGTGCCCGTGTGGGTCGGGGGCGGCTCGATCGCCACCACCGAGCTGGCGGTCGAGCTCGGTCCGGGCGCTGCGGTCAACCTCTGGGAGGCTCAACCCTCGGCACTTGCCGTAGTTGCGCCACGTTGCGAGGTCACCTGGGGCGGGCCCTTGGACGGCGAGGTTTCTCAGGTCGCGCAGTCGCTGCATGAGCTCGAGGCCGCCGGGGCCACTTGGGCGGTGTGCGCCTGGCCACGTTCTCTCGAGGACTTCTCCGAGGCGGTGGAGGTTCTGCGCCGAGACCGAAACGGGTAACCTTGCTCGATGGAATTCCGCCGGATCAACGGGTTGCCGCCATATGTCTTCGCTCAGATCGAAGCGTTGAAGCTTGCGGCCCGTCGAACCGGAAAGGACGTGATCGACCTCGGGTTCGGCAACCCTGATCTTCCGTCGCCCCAGGTGGCGGTGGAGAAGCTCGCGGAGGCGGTACGCAACCCGCGCAACCACCGCTATTCGGCGAGCAGGGGCATTGCCAAGCTGCGACAGGCCGCCGCTGCGTTGTACCTGCGACGCTTCGGGGTCGAGCTCGACCCGGACACGGAGGTCGTCACCACCATCGGGGCGAAGGAAGGGCTGTCGCACTTGATGCTCGTTCTCCTCGGCCCGGGAGACTGCGCCTTGGTTCCTTCGCCTTCGTACCCTATCCACATCTACGCCCCTCTTTTCGCAGGCGCGGAGGTTTGCCAGGTGCGCCTCGAGCTCCCCGCAGCCGACGACAACACCTCGGCCTCCGAAGCGTTCTTCGACAATCTGATGGAGGCGTGGGAGTCCGCGTGGCCCAAGCCGCGCGTGATCGTGTTGTCCTTCCCGCACAATCCCACCACCGCATGCGTTGACCTGGCGTGGATCCAACGCCTCGTGGACTTTGCCCGCGAGCACGAGATCGTCCTGGTGCACGACTTCGCCTATGCCGACATCGCCTTCGACGGTTACGAACCGCCGTCGATCCTGCAAGTCCCCGGGGCCAAAGACGTCGCCGTCGAGCTGTACTCGTTATCGAAGTCGTTCTCGATGCCCGGGTGGCGGGTGGCCTTCATGGTCGGCAACTCCGAGGTCGTCGGCGCGCTCACCAAGCTGAAAGGCTATCTGGACTACGGGTGTTTCCAGCCGATCCAGATAGCGGCGATCGTGGCCATGAACGAGGCTTCGGATTATCCCAAGGAGATCAACGAGACCTACCGGGCGCGTCGAGACGCGCTCTGCGACGGACTGAACCGGATCGGTTGGCACTTGACGAAGCCGAAGGGGACCATGTTCGTGTGGGCTCCGGTCCCCGAGCCCTATCGCGAGATGGGTTCGCTCGAATTCTCGTCCTACTTGGTCTCCGATGCCGAGGTGGCCACGTCACCTGGCGTGGGTTTCGGGCCAGGAGGCGACAGCCACGTCCGGTTCGCCCTCATCGAGAACGAGAAGCGCATCGGGCAGGCCGTTCGCAACCTGCGCCGCTCTCTGACCAAGTTGCAGTAGGAGGTCGAGCGGATCAGCTCGCGGCGTGCCCCAGACGGCGCTCGGCGGTGGCGGGGGAGAGAATCCCTTCGAGACAGAAGGAAACGGTTGCCGCGGATGCGCTGGTGGCGCTGTGCCCCTGTTCGAGCATGAGTACCCGTGCCAGGTGATCGGTGGTTCCCAAGATTGCATGGGCCAGCACCAGTGGGTCGTCGTGCCGGATCAGGCCGGCAGCGATCCCGGCCTTCACGTGCGGCAGCGCGTCGGCGACCGCCTGCTCCTCGCCTTTGCGGATCACGGGTGCAAAGCGCTCTTCGGTGCGGGCGAACTCCAAGAGGACGAACAAGTGGCGATTGGCGTCGAGCCATTCCACTGTGGCCCCGATGCCGGTTTCGATCCGGCGCACCGGGTCTGGTTCGTCGGCGACGGCTTGACGTTGCGCGCGCCGAAGGTCTCGCTGGGCGTCCATCAGGATCTGACGAAACAGCTCTTCTTTGGACTCGAAGTACCAGTAAAAGACACCCTTTCCCACGCCGAGGCAATCGACGATGTCGGAGACGGACGTCGGGTGGTATCCGTTCGACGCGAACCGTCGCGCGGCAAAATCGACCAACTGCCGCCGGCGCTTCTCTCCTCGTTCGGTCAACCGCCGTGTCACGCGATGACGCTACAGGCCGATCAGCCGAAGGTGAAGTCGTATGCGTCGACTCCGGGGGAGACATCGAGGGTGAGCACCGCCACGTGATAGCTCGCGTCGTGAACCAAGGTGTAAAGGCGCGGTACTCTTGATACCTCGAGGCTCCGTGTAGGTGCCCCCTCAACTGCTATGTCGATCCTGCCGGTTCCACCGAGGACCAGGTAGACGTTCGAAGCTTGGAACGAAAGCTCGAGACCTGCTCCCGCACCGGAGGTGGCTTCTTCGGGTCCCACCGTCCAGGTGCCCGAAAGCGCGAGCTCGTTGGGCGGCAGCGAGGCCGGGAACCGGTAGGTGGCAGGCCGGTTGCGGGCGACCGTCGAGCCCGCAAAGTTCTGCAGTCGCTCGTAACCCAGATACGACTCGGGTGTGATCTGTTGCATCGGGGTGCGGTCGGGCACGTCGGTGCGCCTCGGAAGGTGTGCCGAGGGGTCCGCCGCCACGAGCAACTCACGGATCAAGGTCTCTGTCGTGCCGTAATCGCCTTCGCCGTATTCTACGTGACGAAGCTCACCGGAAGCGTCGATCAAGTACTCCGCCGGCCAGTACTCGTTCCCGTAGGCGTTCCACGTCCGGTATCCATCGTCGACGGCAACGGGGAAACGCACTCCCAGCTGTCGTGCCGCCGCGGCGACGTTCGACACCACGTGCTCGAAGGCGAACTCAGGAGTGTGCACACCCACCACCTCGAGGCCGTCATCGTGATACGCGCTGTACCAGGCCTCTACATGGGGAAGCGCACGTTGGCAGTTGATGCACGAGTATGTCCAGAAGTCGACCAGGACCACCTCGCCCCGCAGGTTCGCCAGCGTGACGGGCCTTTCCCCCGGCGTGTTCAGCCAGCTCGTGATTCCTGCGAACGCTGGAGCCTTTCCGCACGACTCGAGGGCGCTAGCCCCTGCTTGACAGCGTGGCGTGTTGGTGCCTCCGGTTCCTCTTAGCGCCGCAAGCTGCTTCGTCGCGTAGGTGGTCCCCTCGATGCTCTTCTGCAGGGCGCTCGTGTAGCCGGGGACTACGCGCTGCAAGCCGTTCGTGAGGTTGAAGGCGATCGCCAGCGTCATCGCCAAGAGGACGGTGCCACCGATTTGTCGCGCGGTCGGTGCGTGGGTCCGGATCAGCGCGACGCGCTGCGCGACACGTTGGCCTGCCATCGCCACGACGAGAAGCGGAAGAGCGGCGCCGATGGCGAAGTCGACCGTGAGAACCAACGCGCTCAGACCTACGCGGTGGGTGGCGCTCACCACGGTGATCGCGCTCAGCACGGGTCCGGCGCAGGGGACGAAGATGACGCCCAGCCCGAGGCCGAGCACGAAGGCACCGGCGTTCCCGCTCGGTTGCCGCCGGACCAGGTGGCTGAAAGGCCGCTCGAGCAGGTGTCCGAGGCGAGGGACGATCAGTCCCGCCGCGACAAGACCAAGGACCACCAGCCCCGCGTCGCGAAGGAAGTCCTGGGGGAGTCCGAGCGCGCTCAGCAGCGAAGATCCCGCCAACGTGAACGTGCTGAAGCTGAGCACGAGCCCCGCTATGACGGCGTACGCCCGGTAGCTCCGTCGCCGCCCAACGTTCGCTCCGGCCTCTGCGAGGGCCGCGTCGCTCGTGCCGGTGGTCCCTGCTACCAGCACAACCGGAAGCACGGGAAGGATGCAGGGCGAGATGCCGGCCACCAGACCGGCCACGAACCCGATGAAGTAGAGCGCCACCAAGACGTCCGTGTCCTCCGGTCCCACCTGCGGTTGCCCAGCATGTTCGCCGGCGACCGGGTGGCGGGTGGCCCCCATCGTATGGATCCGGTCCGGGCGCGAGGTGTCGCCCCCGGCGGCACAAGGTCAGCGGGTGGATCTCGCAGTTCTCGCCACCGCGGGTGGAAGCATCCTTTCGTCTCGCGCGCCGGGGCCTGCCACGGCACGAACGTCACGAGCGTGAAGGGTCTTCGCACAGCGCGAGCAGGCCGGCACGGCGATCGTGGCCTTGCCGCACTGCTCGTGGACGAGCTCGATTGGGGGTCCGTCGGGAGCCGCCCATCTGTCGCCCCATTGACGCATGGCGGTCATCACGTGCCAGAGATCGCGGCCCTTTCGGGTAAGACGATAGTCGTAGCGGACGGGATGGTCCTGGTAGGGCATCCGCTCGAGGATCTCGTTCTCCACCAGGTGATCGAGGCGCTGGGTGAGCACGTTGCGGGAGATGCCGAGCCTGGCTTCGAAATCATCAAAGCGCGAGATCCCGAAGAACGCGTCGCGCACGATCAGTAGCGTCCACCACTCGCCCACCACCTCCAGGCACTGGGCGATGGAGCAGTTCATCTGAGCGAAGCTCTTGTGCCGCATTCGTCCAGGATAGTGGGTTGCGTTATAAAACTCAATCCTTTGCGGTGGATATCATGACGCAACTCACTTCGATCACTCGGGACCTCCGCGCCCGGCAGGGAGGATCAACGGCGAAGGAGGCCTCCTCGGGCGTGAGACCGCAAGCGGTGTTGGCCGTGGCCTGTGCAGGGGTCGTGCTGTCCAGTCTCGATCTGTTCATCGTGAACGTCGCCCTCCCGCAGATCGCGCGGAGCTTTCACGATACGAACCTAGGGGACCTCTCGTGGGTGCTGAACGCGTACGCGATCGTCTTCGCAGCTCTTCTCGTGCCGGCGGGGAGATTGGCCGATCGAAGTAGCCGGCGCGGCGGGTTCCTGCTCGGGGTTGCGATCTTCACTGTGTCGTCCGCGTTGTGCGCAACCGCGGGGAACGTTGACGTCCTGGTGGCGTTTCGAGTCGCCCAAGCTGTAGGTGCCGCTCTGCTGGTTCCCACCTCGTTGGGACTCGTTCTCATGGCATATACGTCAGAGCGTCGAGGATGTGCTGTGCGTTCATGGGCGGCCATGGGCGGCGTCGCCGCGGCCGTCGGTCCTGTCATCGGGGGTCTGCTCGTCACCATCGACTGGCGATGGGTGTTCCTCGTCAACATTCCCGTCGGTGTGGTTGCCATCGTCGCCGGTAGTTCGGTCTTGCCACGAACGCAAGGCGAACGTGGCCCATTCCCCGATTTCTTCGGGGCACTCTTGCTCACCATCGGCATCGGGGTTCTCACCCTCGCGCTGGTCAAGGCGAAGGTCTGGGGCTGGGGATCGCCGAAGTTCGCCGGAGCGCTTATCGGGGCCGCGGTGTGTCTCGCTGTGTTCCTCGCGCGTTGCGTCCGGCACCGAAGTCCGGTTCTCGAGCTGGCCTTGCTGTGTCAACCGAACTACGCCGTCACCAGCGCTGTCACCGTCCTGTTCGCCGCGGCCTTCGGCGCGATGCTGCTGTCTGTCGTGCTCTGGGCGCAGGAGGATTGGGGATGGTCCGCTCTTCGGACCGGCTTGTCGGTCGCACCTGGGCCACTGATGGTCCCGCTGTTCTCAGTGGTGGCCGGCCGGTTGATTTCGAAGGTAGGTCCACGAGGGGTCATAGCCACCGGTTGTGCAGTGTTCGCGGCCGGCGTGATGTGGTGGCGGGGCGCTGTTGGTATTCACCCCGACTATGTGGGATCTCTGCTCGGAGGAATGCTCGTGACCGGCGTCGGGGTCGGCCTCACCCTTCCGACACTGTTCTCCACGGCGGCTGCATCGCTTCCTCCGAGCCGGTTCGCCACAGGTTCTGCCGTGATCAGCATGGCCCGCCAGCTCGGCTTCGTGATCGGGGTGGCTGTTCTCGTAGCTGTGCTCGGCACATCGAGCAGCGAAGCTGGCAAGCTGAGAAGCTTCGAGCACGGCTGGACAGCGATAGCGGCGATGGCTGTTCTCGGCGCGTTGACCGCTGTATTGCTCTACCGGCCGGTCCGAACGCCGGTCGCCGGTGCAGCCACCTCCACCGAACCCGTTCGCGCAGTCGAGCCGGCTCTCTTCATCGACCAGGGCCTCGACGTCGCGCCCGCCCACGACGTCGAACCAGGTGTCTGATCGTGTTTGCGATCAGGGAGCTGTGGCCCACCCGAGAGAACGCTTTACGGCGCGTCGCCAGCCGGCATAGGCGAAGTCGGCGGCGACGGCACTGGTCTTGGGCTGGTACTCGACGTCCGGACTCCACAGCGCTGCAAGGTCCTCGAGTGAGTCCCACACACCCTCGGCGAGCCCGGCCATGGTGGCGGCGCCTAGGGCCGTTGTCTCGGTCGTGGCAGGGCGCGTGACTTGGAGCCGGATCTGGTCGGCCTGGAATTGCAGAAGCAGGTCCATCTCCGATGCGCCGCCGTCGACACGCAGAGTTGCGACCGCCGCTCCGGATCCGCGCATGGCATCCACGACGTCTCGGACCTGGTAGGCCATCGCCTCCACGACCGCACGCGCCAGGTGAGCCCTGCCCGTTCCGCGCGTGAGCCCGACGATGGTGCCCCTGGCGTAGGGATCCCACCAGGGGCTTCCCATTCCCGTGAACGCCGGGACCATGTAGACACCCTCGGTGTCAGGCACCTGTTTTGCCAGCGGCTCGGTCTCGGCCGCGTCAGCGATCATTCCGAGCCCGTCGCAAAGCCATTGAACGGCGGAACCCGTCGAGAACACCGCCCCCTCGAGCGCGTATGCCACTTCGGATGATCCGCCGCGCTTATCGAGGTCCCAAGCGACGGTGGTGAGGATCCCCTCCACCGGCGGCGGACAAGTAGCTCCGACATTCAACAGGACGAAGGTGCCCGTGCCATAGGTCGCCTTGGCCATGCCGGGGCTGAAACACGCCTGGCCGAACAACGCCGCCTGCTGGTCACCGGCGACGCCGCTCACCGGCACGCCCGCCAGAGGAGAGTCACTCGATCCGAGGTCACCGCCTACGAGACCGAAGCGCCCGCAGGAGGGCCGCAGCTCGGGTAGCGCCGTCACTGGTACACCGAACAGGGCGCACAGATCCTCTGACCAGGTCAGCGCGCGGATGTCCAGTAACAAGGTGCGAGCGGCGTTCGACGGCTCGGTGGCCAGGATTCCGCCTTCGACACCACCTGTAAGGTTCCAGACCACCCATGAGTCGACCGTGCCCAGGACGAGGTCCGGGTTCAGGGTCAGGCCGCCTTCACGGAGAAGCCATTCCATCTTGGTTGCCGAGAAGTAGGCATCCAGGATCAGTCCAGTCCGCTCCCGCACGAGGGGCAGGTAGCCCTCGTCGCGAAGCTGGTCGCAGCGTTCGGCCGTGCGTCGGTCCTGCCACACGATGGCTCGGTGCAACGGGCGGCCGCTCTTGCGGTCCCATGCCACCACGGTCTCTCGCTGGTTCGTGACGCCGATGGCCGCTACGGCGCGACCTGCTGCCCGTTGGCGGCGCGTGACCTTGGTGAGCGTTTCGACAACTGCGTTCCAGATCTCGAGGGGGTCGTGCTCGACCCATGCCGGGCGCGGGAAATGCTGAGTAAGCCCCCGGTAGGCGAGGTCTACGACATTCCCCGAGGAGTCGACGGCCACGGCCCGGACTCCCGTCGTGCCGGCGTCGACGGCGATCACACAAGCCACGTCCGGACCATAGCCTCGCGACAAACGCGCTAGCAGGGAAGCACCGGCATGTGTGGAAACCGCACGAGCGCAAACCTTCGCGAATGGGAGCCGACCAGGGCCTATGGCGGCTCCCCGCCGTTGACACACTCGTAACTACAGTGGTGTAATGGGTACCTCATCTCGTGTGCAGTAGGGGGGAAGACCACAACATCTTGTGGTCGTGGCGCTCAGCAGCGGCTCCTTCCGGTGGCTCGAGCCTTAGGCTTGTAACAGGGAGAAGGTGGAACTGACCATGGCGATTGCACCACAGCGCACCGGCATCGGAATCCGGCGACACTTCACCAGAGAGGGGGTCCACCCCTACGACGAGATCGTCTGGGAGGGGCGCGACGCCCGCATCACCGACTACCGGACCGGCAAGGTGGCCTTCGAGCAGCTCGGGGTGGAGGTACCCGTCAGCTGGAGCCCGAACGCCACCAACATTCTCGCCCAGAAGTACTTCCGCGGCACCCCCGGGACCCCTGAGCGCGAGTCCTCGCTCAAGCAAGTGGTCGACCGCGTGGTCGACACGATCACGAAATGGGGAGTGAAGGACGGATACTTCGAGGACATGGCGGAAGCCGAAGCGCTTCGCGACGAGCTGAAGCACGTCGTCGTAACCCAGAAAGCCGCTTTCAATTCTCCGGTCTGGTTCAACATCGGCGTGAAGGGCGTGCGTCAGCAGTCTGCGGCGTGCTTCATCCTCTCCGTCGACGACTCGATCGACTCCATCCTGAACTGGTACCGAGAGGAGGGCATCATCTTCAAGGGTGGATCTGGCGCTGGTGTCAACTTGTCGCGAATCCGTGCTTCCACCGAGAACCTCCAAGGTGGCGGGACCGCGTCGGGTCCGGTGTCGTTCATGCGGGGTGCAGACGCGTCAGCCGGAACCATCAAGAGCGGAGGGAAAACGAGGCGTGCGGCGAAGATGATCATTCTTGATGTCGACCACCCCGACATCGAGGACTTCATCTGGTGCAAGGCGCTCGAGGAGCGCAAGGCACGTGTACTGCGCGACGCCGGGTTCGACATGGACCTCGACGGAGCTGATTCCTTCTCGGTTCAGTACCAGAACGCGAACAACTCGGTGCGGGTGACCGACGAGTTCATGCAGGCTGTCGTCGATGACGCAGACTGGGCACTGGTCGCCCGGACCGACGGATCGGAGGTTCGCAGGGTGAAGGCCCGCGACCTGTTCCGCCAGATCGCTCATGCTGCCTGGGAGTGCGCCGACCCGGGAATGCAGTTCGACACCACGATCAACCGCTGGCACACGGCCCCGAACGCGGGCCGCATCAACGCGAGTAACCCCTGCTTCCCGGGTTCAGCAAGGGTGCACACCGACAAGGGCCTAGTCCCGTTCTCCGAGCTATTCGACCGTGTCAACCGTGGGGAGTCATTTGGCGTCTACACACACGACAGCACCAATTCTGACGAACCTTCAGAGCGCATGGAGCTCACCACTCCTGACGCTTTCATGATCACGGGACACAACGACATCGTTCGTTTGCGTCTCGATAATGGAATGGAGATTCGCTGTACGCCGGGCCACCAGGTCTTCACAACCAATCGCGGGTACGTGGAGGCGCGGCATCTCACGTACGTTGACGAAGTAAAGCTTCTGGACCTTGAGGCCCCCGCCATTAATGCAGATCCGGCTCTGCCGGTGTCATCGGATCCTGACGACTACCGGACCAAGGGCGACCATACCGCCTCGCTGAACTTTCCCGATGAATGGACGACGGAGTTCGCCCACTACCTGGGGTGGCTGATCGGCGATGGCAGCACCTCCGGATCGATCGTAGCGACGATATACGGCAGTGCCGAGGACCGTGATGAGATTCTCCCTACTCACGCGGAGCTGGTTGAGTGGATCAACGACGGCCGTCCTGTGAAAGTTTCCGAGCAGGCTAATGGGACGACTCAACTACGGATCTCACGCCGTGCGTTTAAGCGATTCACCGAAGCGCTCGGTGTCCGACAGGTCAAGGGCCCGAAGAAACAGGTGCCCTGGGCAATCGAGCAGGCACCGCAGGAGGCTGTGGCCGCGTTTCTCCGAGGTCTGTTCGACGCCGATGGTTGCGTTGTCCTAGGGGCCAAGAACGCGTACGTCGGTTTGGGATCTACATCGATGATGTTGTTGCAGGGGGTGCAGCGACTGCTCACCACTTTTGGAATCACCAGCCACTTGTACAACGTGAAGGCCGCCAACAAGGAGGGCGGCTTTTCCTACACCAATCGGTGTGGCGAAACAACGATTTACGGTCGGTCGGCTACCTTCGACTTGCGGATCACGTCGGGTTCGGTGGCGAAGTTCGCTGAGCACGTCGGCTTCTCCCTGTCACGAAAAGCGGTGCTGCTTCGCGAACTGATCATGAAATGCCCAAGGGGTCCTTATAGCGCGCGTCGCACGGCGCACATCCTCGAGCGGTCCTATGAAGGCGTTGAGCTGACGTACAACCTGACGGAGCCTCGGAACCATTCGTACGTCGTCGATGGCGTCGTGGTCCGCAACTGCAGTGAGTACATGCACCTTGACAACTCGGCCTGCAATCTGGCGTCCATCAACTTGTTGAAGTTCCTCGACGACGATGGAAGCTTCGACGTCGAGGGTTTCAAGGCGACTGTCGAGGTCGTGTTCAGTGCCCAGGAGATCCTTGTGGGTAACGCGGACTACCCGACCGAGAAGATCGCTGAGAACGCAAGGCGCTATCGCGAGCTCGGGCTCGGCTATGCGAATCTCGGCGCGCTTCTCATGGCACAAGGCCTTCCCTATGACTCGGACGAGGGACGAGCGTGGGCGGCTTCGATCACAGCTCTCATGACCGGAGATGCCTACGCCACCTCGGCCCGTACCGCGACCCGCATGGGACCGTTCGCGGGGTTTCACGCCGACGGCGAGGCAATGCTGAACGTGCTTCAGATGCACCGGGCAGAGGTCGCCAAGATCGATGAGGAGCTCGTCCCTCCGGAGTTGCTCTCAGCGGCTCAAGAAGCGTGGGACGACGCCGTCGAGCTCAGTGAGGAATTCGGCGTGAGGAACTCACAAGCTGCAGTTGCGGCACCCACTGGGACCATAGCTTTGTTGATGGACTGTGATACGACCGGGATCGAGCCCGACTTGAGTCTCGTGAAGACGAAGAAGCTCGTCGGTGGCGGCACTATGTCGATAGTGAACCAGACCGTTCCGAGAGCACTCACGAAGCTTGGTTATAACGCGCGGCAGGTCGATGACATCGTGTCGTACGTCGACGAGCACAAATCGATCGTGGGTGCCCCTCACCTGGCGTCCTCTCATTTGCCGGTGTTCGCGTGTTCGATGGGCGACAACACGATCCACCACCTCGGACACCTGCGGATGATGGCCGCGGTGCAGCCGTTCATCAGTGGTGCGATCTCAAAGACGATCAACACTCCCGAGGACGTGACAGTCGAGGACATCGAGCAGATCCACCGAGATGCCTGGAAGATGGGCTTGAAAGCGGTCGCTGTCTACCGGGACAACTGCAAGGTAGGGCAGCCACTGTCCACTACCAGGAAGGACGGAAAGACAGCGGTTGTGGGCGCCGGCGCGGACTTCGCTCCTCTCGGGTCCGAGGCGGAGGCGCGCGACCGAGAGATCTCGGCCAGGATCGCCGAGCTCGAGGCTGCCCTCTCTCGCGAGCAACGACGCGAGCACGACACCGTGGTCGTCGGCGCGGTGCGCGAACGTTTGCCCCGCAGACGCAAGTCCAGCACCTTCGCTTTTCGGGTGGCTGATTGCGAGGGTTACGTCACCGTGGGGGAGTACGACGACGGCCGGCCCGGTGAGGTGTTCATCAAGGTTTCCAAGCAGGGCTCGACCTTGGCCGGGATCATGGACGCCTTCTCGATCTCGATCAGCCTCGGGCTCCAGCACGGGGTACCGCTTGCGACGTACGTCAGCAAATACAGCAACATGCGCTTCGAGCCTGCCGGAATCACCGACGATGCCGACCTGCGCATAGCCACCAGCCTGCTCGACTACATCTTCAGGCGCCTCGCGCTCGACTACCTGCCGCACGAGGACCGCGAGGGGCTCGGTATTTTGTCGACGTCGGAGCGGATGCAGCCGACCCTTCCCGGAGTCGAGGAGGCGGCCACGCTCGAGCAGGACCTGATCGAGGACGCGGGCATCAGCTCTGTCCCGCCCTCGGTGAGGACAGAACGCGCGGCGCAGGCGTCGGAGCCAGCGATCTTCCAGCGGCCCGAACAGCGTGATGCGCCGCTGTGTTACCAGTGCGGCATGGTCATGCAGCGCGCAGGGTCCTGCTACGTGTGCATGAGCTGCGGTACTACGAGCGGCTGCTCATAGTCGACGCGGGCGGCGGCCCAAGCCTTTCGCCTGGGCGGCAGTAGATTGCCGGCCGTGCACCACACCCCGGACGACCGCGAACCAACGGAGGGAGGGCAACGTCCGGATGCGGCTGCCCAGCTGGCGCGGCCCGAACGCAGGGCGGCGGAGCGCGCACGGCGGTCACGGAGGCATCGGCGAATTGCCCTTGTCACCGGGTCCGGAGTCGTGGGCCTGGTGGTGCTAGTCGCTGCCGCTGTTGCGGGATACCTGTTGTACGAGAACCACCTCATCCACCGGGTCCACGTCAAGCACCTGGCCGAGGTGCGGACCTCGGGTGCCCAGAAGGACGTGGAGAACATCCTCCTCATCGGCTCGACCACACGGTGTGGCCTGAAGGAGCAGAATGCGGCGTTCGGCTTGTGCGACCAGGGTGTGACCGGCGTGAACAGCGACGTGGTGATGGTCCTCCACCTCGACCCCGACCACCACAGGGCGTCGATCCTGTCGATCCCCCGAGACACCATGGTCCCGAACGCCCGCCACGGCGGTTTGAACAAGATCGACGCCGCATTGGGCGACACCGACGGGCCCGGCCAGCTGATCGCCGCGATCACCGAAGACTTCGGCATCCCGATCCAGCACTACGTGGAGCTGAACTTCGACAGCTTCCAAGGGGTGGTCGGGGCGCTGGGAGGCCTGAAGATGTACTTCCCCATGCCTGTGTACGACCTCGAGTCGTCGTTGTACATACCGACGACAGGGTGTGTCTCGCTCAACGGCTTTCAGGCGCTGGCGGTGGTGCGCGCCAGGCACCTTCGGTACCAGCCGCCCTCCGATTCCCGACTGCCCCGATACGAATGGCCCCCTGACCCACAGAGCGACTTGAGCAGGATCCGGCGCGATCACGAGTTCCTCCGAGTGCTCGCGTCGGAGGTGACGAAGCGAGGGCTCGGCAACTTCGTCACAGACCTGCGGCTGATCAACTCGCTGGCAGGGAATCTCGAAGTGGACCAGGGGCTACCGGCAACCCACATGGCCAACCTGGTCCTCGAGTTCCACAACATGAACCCGAACAGAGTGCCGCAGTACACCCTTCCCGTGGTCGAGGACAGTCGCGAGTACTTCTACAGGGGCGGCGGCTACGGATCCGTGGTCTTTCCCATCCAGCCTGAGGATGCCCGAGTGGTCGCACAGTTCCTGGGCACCGCTCCCGGTGAGGACTCCTCGGGGCAACCACTGCCTTCGCCGAGCTCGTTCACCGTCGCCGTCGAGAACGGTAGCGGTGTGTACGAAAAGGGTGCGAAGACCTCCGCCTCCCTCGAGGCACTCGGTTACAGGGTCACGTCTGTGACCAACACCGAGGTCGGGGCGTCGACGACCGAGACCACCGTCCTGTATTCCGATCCCAGCAAGCGTGCCGACGCGCTCAGGGTCCAGTCGGCGTTGTCGGGTCTGGCGATCATCGGCTACGACCCCGGGCTGCTCCACACTGAGACGGGTCGTTCCGGTAGCTCGACATCAGGCACTGCTGGTTCGGGCGGCACGAGCTCGGGCGGCACGAGCTCGGGCGGCGCCGGCTCGGCCAGCACGCTCGACGTCGGATCGCCCCTTCCCGCCTCTGAGGCGGCCGACGTGGTGGTTGTGGTCGGCAGCAATTTCGCTGTCAACCCACCCGCGGGATCGACCTCCACCTCGACCACAGCACCTCGCTCCTCGTCCACCGCCTCGGGCGTGCCCTACGGCGGGGCCGGTCCTTCGACCACGACGACCACTGTTCCAGCCCCGTTGTCGAACAACCCGGCACTGGCTGCCCCTTCGAGCTCCACCGAGACCCTCGAGCCATGGGACCCCCGCTCTTGCACCGCGACGGGCGGAGAAGGGCCATGAGAAGGTCCGTGAAACATGAGAAGGTCCATGAAGAAGGTGCTCTCGCACCAGCTTGGGTGCGCTGCGGGACCCCGTGCGTGCGGGCTACCGTCGGGATCGGTGACACGGGAGGCCACGGTCAGGGGCTATGACCCATGAATTCCGGGGCGGAGGAAATGGGCGAGGAGATTGAGCCGCAGCGTGAGGAGGGTTTTGAGCTTGTGGCTGCGCAAGTGCGCGCCAATGCAGCCGATACCGGCACCTTCTTCAGGGTGCTTGCCTCCAAGCTCGCGGACGCCCTGGGCGACCGGGTGAAGCTCGAGCGATCCGGCGGGTTGTTCAAGCGGGACAGGTCGGTCAACGGCATCGAGCTCGATCTGACCGATGCGGGTGCCGGCACGGTTCTCTCCGCGCGCCGCGAGAACGGTGGGGCGGTGGCATGCACGGTCGCCCGCAGGGTACGAGGGATCGTCCTGTCCACGAAGCAGGTCTCGATGCGAGAATGGGTGGAGGAGCTCGTCTCCGCCCTGGGCGACGAGGCCAGGCGCTCCGAGCAGACCTGGAAGGCCCTTCACGGGTTGCTGTCGTAGCTCGACGAGCCAACCGAGCAACCGAGCCAACCGAGAAGGAGCCAAGTGACCGACATTCCCCAGCAGCAACTGCCCGCCGACGCCTTGCGCAGGCTGCGCGAGACGGAGGAGCCCGGTGGCGGCCGGCTGTTCACCTCGGATCTGACGGTGAACGAGTTCTTGCTCGTGGAGGAGGCAGGCTTCACGCCACTTGGTCTTGTGATGGGCAGCTCGATCTATCAGATCGGGCTGCAGACCCGCCGCTGGAGCCAGTCGACCGAGCTGGAGAAGCTGACTCAAGCTATGTACACGGCCAGAGAGCTGGCGATGACCCGCATGGAAGAGGAGGCCGACGTGCTCTGTGCTGACGGCATCGTCGGTGTCCGCTTGGATGTCAACTACTACGAGTGGGGGAGATCCACAGCGGAGTTCATCGCGGTGGGCACCGCGGTGAAGTCGAAGGACGGGGCCTCGTGGCGCAATGGGGAAGGCAAGCCCTTTACCTCAGACCTCTCCGGTCAGGACTTCTGGACGCTCTTGCAAGCGGGGTTCGCTCCACTCGGGCTGGTGCTGGGCACGTGCGTGTACCACGTCGCCCACCGCACGTTGCTGAGCACCATGGCGAGCACCGGCAGGGCGACCGAGCTCCCGAACTTCACCCAGGCCCTTTACGACGCACGTGAGCGGGCCATGGCGCGTATGGAGGAGGAGGCTGAGCGTCTTCAAGCGCACGGAATCGTAGGCGTCCAGCTCGTCGAGAAGTCCCACATGTGGGGCAGCCACACCATCGAGTTCCTCGCCATCGGAACCGGGGTGCGCTCGCTTCGCGACGACCACGTCATCCCACCGCCTGTGCCCGTCATCACGATGGACCGCTGATGGCAGGCCCAGGACCGGGTTCGGCCCAGGGTCTAGGTGCAGACCCAGGACCGGGTGTGGGTTCGGACACAGGTGCTTTTCGCGCCACGACCCGCGTCCGGCGCACTCCGACGAGCGACCTATCCGTAGCCGCGGCCGCAGCTTTGAGACGTGTCGGTCTCTCGCCGGTCGGTTTCGTAATGGGTTCTGCAGTCATGCAGCTCGCCTCCACCATCACGGGCAACGTCTACGGAGGAACGGCGATGGGCGGGGGCATCGGGTGGGGCGGCCTCCTGTCGTCCGCGCGTGCGAGCGGTTCGTACGTCGAGTCCTACCCGTGCGCCCACTTTGGGTTCGTGGTGAACGCAGAGCACTACGGGTTCAATGCCGAGAACACGGTGCTCGCCGCCTCGCTCTTCGAGGGGTACCGGCTGGCCTTGTCACGCATACAGGACGAGGCGGTCGGCCTCGGTGCTCACGGAGTGGTCGGCGTCAAGCTTTCCTTCGAGCACATGGTCGGTGCAGCGGGTACCGCGACCTTCCTTGCCACGGGTACGGCGGTTCTCCATCGCGGTTCGTCTCCCCTGGCATCTCCGTTCCTCACCAACGCATCTGGCCAGAATTTCGAACGCTTGATCGGCCTCGGCTATGTGGCGGCGGGCCTGGCGGTGGGGGTGGGCGTCGTGTACGTGCAGCCGAACTGCCTTGCTCGGGGGGATCTGACTGCCGTGGGCCCCAATCCTCAGATCCCGGCCGCTGTCGGGGTCGCTCGGGGACGGGCGCGTCAATGGCTGGCGAGCACCGCGCACAGCATGGGCGAGGGTGTCGTCCACACCGAATGGAGCGACCGCCGCTTCGTCCGCTACGGGGAGTCATGGAACCAGTTGGCACTGGCTGTGGGAACGGCGGTGCGCCGTTACAAGACCGAGGTGGAGCCGCTCATGCCGCGCGCGATCGTGCCTCTCCGACCATGACTCGCGCCAAGGGCCCCGGAACGGCCACGGGAGTTTCGAGCATCCCTGAAATCGGTGTCGCCTTGGAGGCTCTGCGCGCGCCGTTTCACCCTGGCGGCCAGACGGCCTTTCTGTCCGATCTCACCGTCGGGGAGCTGATCCTGCTCGAGGAGATCGGCTACAGGCCGATCGAGATCGTCTCGGGCGCCGGGTCGGCCAGCTGGTGTCCGCAGTTCACGACCGCGGGGACCGAAGCGAAGATGTGGGGTCGGGCCATCGCATCTGCCATCGCGGAAGCTCGAGCCGGCATCGCCTCCGAGGTGAGCCAACGGGGGGCCGACGGTGTGGTGGCGATGCGCCTGGAGCTGGAACGTGAACCGGCAAACCAGCTCACGTGCACGATGCTCGGCACGGCGGTCCGCGGCGAGGAAGGGGGCGGGCACACGGGGCCTGCCGCGCGCGGGCCGTTCACCACGACACTTTCGGCGCGCGAGTTCCACGTGCTCACGCGGGCGGGATATCGCGCGGCTGGAATCGTCCTCGGCGTGTCGGTCGTGGGATTCAGCGCGCGCAGTGCGTCCCAATCACTGGGATTGGTACGTGACAACGTCGAGCTCGAGGGCCAGACCACGGCCCTCTACTCGGCGCGTGAGGAAGCAATGGGGATGATGGAGCGCGAGGCGGTGTCACTCGGAGCAGACGGTGTCGTGGCGGTGGAGCTCTCCGAACGGCCTGTCAACACGATGCTCACCCACGCCGTCGAGCTGATGGCGATCGGGACAGCGGTGCGTCGTGGGCCCAGAGGGCACGAGTCGCTCGATCCCCAGCTACAGCTTGCCTTGGACGATCCCGCTGCCGAGGTGTTCACCAGCGGCTAGGGGGCCGACACGGCCGGCCGGTAGAACGCCTCCCGGCCGACCGTGACAGCGCGTGTGTGCTCAGCGCGGCGCGAGCGGCATCGTCGGGATCAGTGGCTTCTTGAATGTCTCGTTCACTACTCCGGCGAACGACGCGTACCAAGCTGCTGCGGCTGTCGCGAGACCGATCCACCCACCTGCCTTGGTCCAGGTCTCGTTCGAGTGGAAGGCGCCGACGGTGAGCAGCACGAACGTGATCGTCAGGAGCACGAAGACCGCGACCACGGCTCCGCTCACCCGGAGGGACGCCACCGTCATGTAAGCGGTGAAGATGGTCCAGCCCAAGAGGAACACGCCCACTGCCACCGGTGCGTCGGAAGGCTTCACTCCGGGGGCGACGAACTTGACAAAGACGTAGTAGGCGATCCAGAAGGCACCGAACGAGGAGAAGGCGAGCGCGCCGAAGGTGTTCTTCCGGACGAACTCCCACATCCCTGCCAAGAGCTGGGCGGCACCTCCGTACACCAGGGCCAGCGCGAGAGCGGCGTCGGCTCCCGCGCCCCAGATGTTGGTGTTGGCGATGCTGAGCGCGAACGTCGTCATTGCGAAAGCCGCCAGCCCTAGTGGAGCCGGGTCCGCTACACGGTGCACCGTCGAGGCGAACCCGCCGCCGGCTGCGGCTTGTTGTGTTTCTCCGGGATGCGTGGTCATGCTCCTTTACCCTTCCTGTTGTCTTCCGTGGCTGCTGCCTGTACTTCGACCCGAACTTCCTCGACGTCCCCCCAACCTGCAGGGGCGGGGGCTCTTTCGTGGCCTAGGCAGCTCGGGCTGCGGATCGCAGGCTACTCGGGCGACAGCGGATTTTGGGGTTTTTGCGTCACGGCGGTGGGGGACACGATGGCCCGATCACCGCACGGACAAGCGCGACTGGAGCTTTCGGCCGTCTTTTATGCGCGTCGTCTGCGTGGGGACAAGGCCCCCGTGCGGCCGAGTGCGGGCAACGGAACGTCCTGTCCGTGGACTTGCCGCAATAGCGCCTCGGTCACTTGGACCGGGTGGGCACACCCAGGTCATAATGGGCTCAACCGAGAAGAGGAGAACGACGGATGATGGCAGAGAGTCCGAAAGATGTGCCCGAGGCTCAGTCCGAGCAGGTGTCTGAGGCCCAGATTGCCGTCCACTGGCGCGAGGAGGACCTTTACTACCCTTCCGCAGCGTTCATCGGTCAGGCGAATGCGTCCGATCCCAAGATCTTCGAACGATTCAGCGAAGAGCACTTTCCCGAGTGCTTCAAGGAGTATGCGGACCTTCTCGACTGGGACGAGTACTGGCATACGACGCTCGATGTGAGCAACCCACCTTTCTGGAAGTGGTTCGTGGGTGGTCGCCTCAACGCCAGCTACAACTGCATCGACCGCCACCTTCCGACGTCGCGCAACAAGGCTGCGATCATCTACGTGCCCGAGCCGGAGGAAGAAGACACCCAGGCGATCACCTATCAGGAGCTCCACAGGCGGGTCAACGAGTTCGCAGCGTTGCTGCGAGATTTCTGCGGACTGAAGACCGGCGACCGGGTGACCTTCCACCTGCCGATGATCCCCGAGCTGCCGGTGGCCATGCTGGCGTGCGCTCGGTTGGGGGTCGTGCACTCCGAGGTGTTCGGTGGCTTCTCTGGTGCCGCTTGCGGGGACAGGATCGCCGACTCCGGTAGTCGCATTCTGGTGACCGTGGACGGCTACTACCGCAGCGGCCAGCTGCAGGACCACAAGGTCAAGGCCGACGAGGCGCTGGAGGCGGCTCAGAAGCTCGGCCAGGAGGTCGACAAGGTGCTGGTCTTCCGGCGCCATGTGGGTCAGTACGCGTCGAAGACCCCGATGGTCGAGGGCCCGGACTTCTTCGTAGACGACCTTCTGCCCGACTATCGCGGCAAGGTGGTGGAGCCCGTCTCCATGCCGGCGGAGGCGCCACTGTTCCTCATGTACACGAGCGGTACGACCGGGCGGCCCAAGGGCTGTGAGCACTCGACGGGTGGATACCTCTCATATGTGGCTGGGACCTCGAAGTACTACCAGGACATCCACCCCGAAGACACCTACTGGTGCTCGGCGGACATCGGGTGGATCACCGGGCACTCCTACATCGTCTACGGGCCTCTGGCGCTCGGGACGACGAGCGTCCTGTACGAGGGCGTGCCCACCTACCCGGACGCTGGTCGTTGCTGGCGGATCGCCGAGCGGCTGGGCGTGAACATCTTCCACACCGCGCCCACCACGATCCGCATGTTGCGCAAGCTGGGGCCTGACGAGCCGGCGAAGTACGACTACCACTTCAAGCACATGACGACCGTGGGTGAGCCGATCGAGCCTGAGGTGTGGCGCTGGTACCACGAGGTGGTCGGCAAGGGCGAGGCAGTCATTGTCGACACTTGGTGGCAGACCGAGAACGGTGGTTTTCTCGGGAGCACGCTGCCCGCGTTGCATCCGATGAAGCCCGGTAGCTGCGGGCCAGGGGTCCTCGGCGTCTACCCGGCGATCTTCGATGAGGACCTGAAGGAATTGCCGGCCGGAAGCGGCAAGGCGGGCAACATCTGCATTCGCAACCCCTGGCCTGGGATCTTCCAGACCGTCTGGGGCCAGCCGGAGAGGTACGTAGAGACCTATTACGCCAAGTACTGCCGCGACAAGAACAGCAAGGACTGGCACGACTGGCCGTATCTGGCCGGCGACGGAGCTGTCCAGACCGCTGACGGCTACTTCCGGATCCTCGGTCGGGTCGACGACGTGATCAACGTTGCCGGGCACCGCCTCGGGACCAAGGAGATCGAGTCCGCAGCTCTCACGGTGGACGAGATCTCCGAGTGCGCTGCTGTACCGGTGGTCGACGACCTGCGCGGTCGGATCGTCGAGGTATACGTGGCTCTGAAGCCGGGGCTCGTTCCCAGCAAGGAGATAGAGAAGAAGGTGGTCGAGTCCGTCGAGCGCGAGATCGGCAAGATCGCAAAACCGAAGAGCGTCTGGATCGTCTCGGACATGCCGAAGACCCGGTCTGGCAAGATCATGCGCCGGGTCATCGCGGCGATCTCGAACTTCGCCGACGTCGGGGACACCACCACCCTTGCCAACCCCGAGATCGTCGACGAGATCCGCCAGCACGTTCAGAGCGAGAAGATGGCGCGCGGTGATCAGCCACGTGAGTTGTCTGCAGAGGAGCTCAACGAGATCAAGGCTTTCGGAGGCGAGTAGCTCGTACGCCGTTTGTCCTTCCCTCGCACTCCGGCTCTTGCGCTAGCGGACCGTGGGATAGCCAAACCTCAGACCAGCGGTGACGGCTCGTCGCTCGCAGGCGACGGGTCGTCACCCGTAGGTGTCGGCCGCGTCGCCCGCAGGTGACGGGTAGCCGCCCAGGCAAGCAACCAGCCGGTCGACGAAAGCGACCTGTGCCGACACCAGCTTCTGGCGGGCTTCGTCCACCGTGACCCATGCGACGGCGTCGATCTCGGGGAAGGAGCAGGTCTGGCCCGAGCGCGGCGGCCACTGCATTTCGAAGGTGTTACTTCGGATCTGCGACGCGTCGAGATCGCCACGCACGGCCCAGGCATGCACCCGTTTGCCTCCGCTCTGGACGACGTCCCCGAGGTCGGTCCATGGGCCCTTGGGGGGCGCCACGCCGAGCTCCTCGGAGAACTCCCTCTTGGCGCAGGCGGCGGGATCGTCGCCCGGCTCGTGCTCACCCTTGGGGATCGACCAGGCACCTTGGTCCTTCTTGGCCCAGAACGGACCACCCGGGTGGACGACCAGCAGCTCGACCGTGCCCGGTGCTTCACCGGACATGCGGTAGACCAGCAGACCCGCGCTCGACCTAGGCATGCTCGCTGTCCTCGCTGTCCTTGCTGTTCTTGTGCGGCGGAGACTCTCCGGAGGCTATGTCCCGTCAGCTTCTGGCGATGGTGGGGAGCACCGGGCGTGGGCCGGCGTGTAGCCGGGCGGGGCCGGACTCCTCGGTGAGGAGCGCTCCCTCGCGGTAGGTGACACGGTTCGTGCGCACGGCCGGGACGCGAGCGCCGGGGAGGACGATCCCGAGAAGGTTGAGCGGGTCGGTTCCGCTCAACCGGACGATCTCTCCGTTGCGTTCGCTCCTGCGCACTTGCCGTAGTTCCTCTACGGCTTCGGGGAGCGCGTACTGCTCACCAGCGAAACCCGTGACGAAGCGCCCTCCGCGCGCGAGGCCTCGGGCCTCGAGCCGGCGAAGAGCCCAGAGCACCTCACGCCATGCTACGGCGAGGCTCTCACGAGCCATTAGGTCGAAGAACACGACGCCCCAGCGCGCCAGCAACTGTCCGGCCACCTGCTCTGCGAGTGTGTCGGGGTCGTCGACCGTGTCGTGCACGACGTGGGTCTGTCCGTCTTGCGCTTCTTCGCCGTACCCGGACCAGACATGCGCGGATTCGACGTGGGCGGGCAGCAGCGCCCAGCGACCCTCACCTCCTTGATGCAGCGCCGGTGCACGCCAGCCACCGAGGCGCACGCGCTGCTCCTGGCGGTGCCGACGCTTCCACGCCTGGCGGGCAGAGAACAGCGACCGAACCGCACCGAACCCGTCGGCGGTGACCAGCCCACGCGCGACCAGGTCCCAAAGACCCTCCTCGACCTCGACCGGCAGTCGGCCCGTGACGGCGCATAGCTCCGAGTGGAACATGGCGCCGCGGGCTCGCAGGGCGTCGAGGACCGCGCGCGCGGTTCCGTGCGGGGGCTCCTCGGGGGTAGAAGCTCCGCGCGTCGCGATCAGCAGCCATGGAAGGTCCTCGCGCAGGGTGAACGTGACGGGGGTGGCGCGCGACGGGGTCGACGCGCCGCGGCGAACGGGCGCGCCGTCGGGATCGGGCGGGCGAATAGCCAGGCGTCCCCACACGAGCTCGCCCGACAGGCACAGGTCTTCGAGCCACTGACGCTGGTACTGCTCCACTCGAGCCGAGAAGACCGACTCCTCCCAAGCCCCGGCGGCGAGCTCGAACCCTTGGAGCTGGTCGACCACGGCAAGTAGCCCGGCTCGGCCCTGGCGCTTGGTCCCCGGAGCTACGTGCTGCCAGCGCAGCAGGAAACGCATGAAGTCCTGCGCGCTGACCGGCTCGATGTCGCGGCGCAGCCGGTGCTGGGTGTAGGCGTGGATCCGTGCCAGCAGGCGCCGCGCACACCATTGTTCTTCTTGCGGGCCTTCGGAGCGACCGGGGGTGTCTCTTTCGAGGGCGGGGTCGAAGTGCCCGCGCATTGCGAATCCCTCGGCCTCGAGGTGCGCCAGTCCCGTCTTCACCCGGCTCGGTGCCAGCGCGCTGCGCGTCGCGAGCGTCTCGACGGTCACCGGGCCCGTCACGTCCAGATGACCACGTAGCGCCTGGGCCGCCACGACGCCGGGATCGAGAGCCTCGTCTTGGACCGGTGAAGTCGCGAGTGCGACGGGAAGCTGGTGATCGGGAACGAACCTGGCGTCAGCGAACAGGGCTTCCACCCACGCTCGTCGTTCGGTGGCGCACCACAGCACACCGTTGACCCCGGGCGCGACGACCTCCATGGCGCGCCCCGAAGTAGCGAGCTCGTCGAACCATTGATCGCCCCCCGCGACAGGTCTGCACACCACGAAGGACAACAACAGGTCGTGCAGCTCCTCGAGCCCTCGCAAGTCAGGGGTCGCCTCCGTGCGGACGCGCTCGATCGCTGCGGAGTCGAGCCGTCCCAGCTCCCTGGCCTCGACCGGCAAGCCCCGCCTCAACTGCACGGCCCGCGTGCGCCGCTCCTCCAAAGGGGCGTCGTCCAAGAACGTATAGGGCTTGCCGTTCAAGATCTCGTGCGAGAGCACCGAGGGCGTGGTCGATTCGACGAAGTGCGCGTGGATCTCGCCTGATTCGATGCGCGACACGACGTCGATCAGTCCGTCCACGTCCATCGCCTCGCGAAGGCAGTCGTCGAGGGTCTGGCGGACCAGCACGTGGTCGGGGATCGCGACGGGCCCGGCCGCTGTGTTCTCCTGACAGGCGGCGAGAGCGGGGAACACTGCGGCCATCAAGTCGTCGGACTCCATGCGCTGGATGGGAAGCGGGTTCTTTTTCCCACCACGAAAGCGCAGGACGGCGAGTGAGCGGTTCAGGTTCCAGCGCCACCGTGAGGTGAACATCGGCGAGGCCAACACGGCCTGCTCGAGCGCGGCCACGGCACTCGTCGAGCGAAGAAGCCGGGGCGCGGACTCCAGCGGGAAGCTGTGCTGCGGTCCGAGCGACAGCACGACAGCATCATCGGTGGCGGCAGCCTGCAGCTCGAAGTCGAAGGTGGCACAGAACCTCTTCCGAAGCGCCAACCCGAACGCGCGATTAACCCGTCCGCCGAAAGGCGCGTGCACGACGATCTGCATCCCTCCGGCCTCGTCGAAGAACCGCTCGAAGACGATGTCACGCTGGGTGGGCATCACCCCGAGCTCGCCCAGCGCGCAAGACAGGTATTCCACGAGCTGGCGCGCCGCGGCTGGATCGAGCCCGCACATCGCTTGCACGTGGGCCGTCGCGGCGTCAAAGGCCTTCGGCGCGACCTCCTCGGTGCTGACGGACTCGGTGAAGGTGCCTGCGAGGATCGCGCCAACGCGGCGGCGAAGCTCGGAGAGCTCCTCGGAGAGCTCCTCGGTACGGCTCGGTGCCTCGCCGACCCAGAAAGGGACGGTAGGGCGTGCGCCACGCGCGTCGGTGACCCGCACCTCTCCCTGGGTCACCCTCCGTATCCGCCAGGAATGGGTGCCGAGGAGGAAGACGTCGCCGACCATCGACTCGATCGCGAAGTCCTCGTTCACGGTCCCCACCGGCGTGTCGTCGGGGTCCGCGATCACCCGGTAGTCACCTGTCTCGGCGATCGCCCCCCCGCTCGTGAGCGCGGCGAGCTGCGCTCCGCGCCGTGGGCGCAGCACCCCATGGACCCGGTCGCGGTGCAGGTACGACATACGCGTGCCGCGCCCGGTGGGGATCCCCTCGGAGGCCAGCTCGACGACCGCGTCGAAGTCGTCGCGACGAAGCGTCGCGTACGGTGAAGCCCTCCGCACCATCTGGTACAGCGCGTCCTCGTCCCACTCGCCGGCAGCCGCCACTTCTGCAACGACCTGCTGGGCGAGGATGTCCAGAGGCGCCACGAGAGGGCAGGTCGAGTCGAGGCGTCCGGCGCGAACAGCGCTCATGAGCGCCGCGCACTCCGCGAGCTCGTCACGGGTCATCGGGATACAGATTCCCTCGGGAACCCCGTCGCGCGAATGGTTCGACCGCCCGACGCGCTGGAGGAAGGTGGCTATCGATCGCGGCGATCCGACCTGGCACACGAGCTCCACCGGGCCGATGTCGATCCCGAGCTCGAGCGAGGCGGTGGCGACGAGCGCCCGCAAGTCCCCGGCGCGAAGGCGTGACTCGGTTCGCCGGCGACGATCGATTGACAGGCTTGCGTGGTGCGCGGCGGCCTGCTCGGGGCCGAGCCGCTCACCGAGCATGTGGGCGAGGCGCTCGGAGAGCCGGCGGGTGTTGACGAAGACGAGCGTGGTGCGGTGGCGGGCCACGTGACTCGCGATGAGGTCGACGATCTCGCCGAGCTGCTCGGAAGAGGCCACTGCACCGAGCTCGGTCTCGGGCAGCTCGATGCGCACCGAGAGCTCGCGGCGGTGCCCGCAGTCGACGATCTCCATGCGGCGTTCGCGTATGTCTGGCGGGTCTTGTCCGCGCGTTCCGGTGAGGAGGCGTGCGGTCGCCTCGATCGGCCTCTGTGTCGCCGAAAGCCCGATGCGCTGCGGCTTTCCGTCTTGCTGGATCTGCTCGAGGCGCTCGAGGGTGAGCGCCAGGTGAGAACCGCGCTTGTCACGTGCCAGGGCGTGGATCTCGTCGACTATCACGGTCCTCACGTGGCCGAGGACCGCCCGGGAGCGCCCGGCGGTGACGAGCAGGTAAAGGCTCTCGGGGGTGGTGACCAAGAGGGTCGGAGGCTCGCGCACCATCGCGCTCCTCGAACTGGCGGTGGTGTCCCCGGTGCGCACCGCCACTGAGATGGGCGGCACCGCCAGGCCCAGCTCGCAAGCGATCTCTGCGATCTCTGCGAGCGGTCGCTCGAGGTTCTGGTGGACGTCGACGGCGAGGGCCTTCAGAGGCGAGACGTAGACCACCCGCGTCTGCCCGCGAAGATCCACGCCCAATTCGTGAGCACGGTAGGCGGCGTCGATCGCGACGAGGAAACCGGCAAGGGTCTTGCCTGACCCGGTCGGTGCGGCCACAAGTGTGTCGGCACCGCCGCGGATCGCCGGCCAGCCCTTGGCCTGTGCCTCGGTCGGCCCGTCGGCGAAGTGCCTGGTGAACCAAGTGCCAACCGCAGGGTGGAACCGATCCAAGGCTATCGCTCGGTCAGCCGCCTCCACTGCCTCATTCAACCGTACGGCTGTGCCGATTCGTTCAACGGTGACGCTGTGGAAGCACCCTGCTCGGACCAGTTGTTGGGAATCCCCGCAACATCGAGGTTGTTGTATTGGCAACGATCGGAAGGTCCAAGACCGGCGTCCGGCGTCCGGCGGTCAAGAGACACCGGGCCTGTGCCGGGCGGCCGCAGAGACGTTGCGCAGGAGAGACCCACCTTGTCCAGAAAGTGGCAGGTGACCCTCCTCATGGAGGAAACGATGGAGCAGAACGTGGAGAATTTCGAGGCGGCCCGAGAGACGCGTCCAGAGGCCGTCGACCACGCAGAGGGGGCCGGGAGCGACAGGCCGAACCTGGGCCGGACGCTGCCTCTGTTGCCTCTCACCTCGGGCGTGGTGCTGCCGGGAATGGTGCTCACGATGGCCCTCGAGACCGACGAGGCGAAGGTGGCCGCCGAAGCGGCCGGCTCGGTGGGTGGTGAGCTGGTGCTCGTGCCCCACGTCGACGGCAGCTACGCCTCGGTCGGGGTGATCGCGGAGATCCTCGAGCTGGGAGAGCTGCCCGGCGGACCCCTGGCGATGGTGGTGAGCGGGGGCTCGCGTGCCACGATCGGTGCCGCGGTTCCCGGCACCGGGCGGGCCCTGTGGGTGCAGGTCGAGCCGGTGACCGAAGGGTCTCCGTCCCAGGCTGCTCAGGAGCTCGCTCGCGAGTACCGGGCGGTTCTCGAGAACGTTCTCCTCACGCGTGGGGCGCGGCGCATGGCAGAGCGTCTTCGCGAGGTGACCGATCCGTCGCAGATCGCCGATCTGTCGGGCTACTCGCCCGACCTCTCGCTCGGCCAGAAGGTCGAGGTGCTCGAGACCGTCGACCTCGAGAGGCGCCTGCGGATGGTGTTGGGTTGGGCGCGCGAGACGCTCGCAGATCTCACACTACGCGAGCAGATCAAGACCGATGTCGAAGAGGGCATGGAGAAGACCCAGCGCGAGTTCCTCCTTCGCCGCCAGATGGAGGCGATTCGCAAGGAGCTGGACCAGCTCGATGGCACTACCGACGAAGGCACTGTCGACGGCTACCGACAGAAAGCCGAGGCCCGCCAACTTCCGGAGAACGTCAGGACGGCGATCGAGCGCGAGATCTCGAAGCTCGAGCGCACGAGCGAGCAGAGCCCCGAGCACGGGTGGATCCGTACGTGGCTGGACACGGTTCTCGAGGTCCCCTGGGGCGTTGTCTCCGAGGACACCCTCGACACTCAGTGCGCCGCGCGTGTCCTCGACGAGGACCACGACGGACTTTCCGACGTGAAAGAGCGCATCCTCGAGCATCTCGCGGTGCGCAAGCTCCAAGCCGAGCGCGCGCTGGTCCCGGTGGGGCGCGCCGGTGGGGCCATCCTGGCCCTTGTGGGGCCTCCGGGGGTGGGAAAGACCTCTCTCGGTGAGTCTGTGGCGCACGCCCTCGGTCGCAAGTTCGTGCGCGTCGCGCTCGGCGGCGTGCGCGACGAAGCGGAGATCCGTGGGCACAGGCGCACGTACGTTGGTGCGCAGCCGGGGCGACTGGCTCGCGCGCTCCGAGAGGCGCGGACCATGAATCCGGTCATCGTGCTCGACGAGGTCGACAAGCTCGGCTCCGACTATCGCGGCGACCCGTCCTCTGCATTGCTCGAGGTGCTCGATCCCGCTCAGAACCACACCTTCAGGGATCACTACCTGGAGGTGGAGCTCGACCTGTCAAAGGTGCTCTTCCTCGCCACGGCGAACATCACAGAGACGATCCCGAGCGCTCTGCTCGATCGCATGGAGGTCCTGCGTCTCGATGGCTACACCGAGGACGAGAAGCTGTCGATCGCCCGTCATCACCTGCTGCCGCGCCAGATCGAGCGCTCGGCGCTGCGACCCGAGGAGGTGGAGGTCTCAGACGAGGCGATTGCGAGGATCACCACCGACTACACCCGTGAGGCCGGCGTGCGCGGGCTCGAGCGCGAGATCGGTCGTCTGGCGAGGAAGATCGCCACGAAGCTCGCCTCAGGACAACTCGAGGCTCCGGTCGCAGTAGGCGCCGCGGAAGTTCGCGGATGGCTCGGGCGGCCGCACTTCTACTTCGAGGCGGCCGACCGCACCGCCGTGCCCGGAGTCGCCACTGGACTGGCGGTGACCGGAACAGGAGGAGACGTTTTGTTCGTGGAGGCGAGCGTGATGGACGGCACCGAAGGGCTCGTCTTGACCGGGCAGCTGGGCGACGTGATGAAAGAGTCGGCTGAGATCGCCCTGTCGTACGTGCGCTCGCATGCAGCGGAGCTGGGCATCGTCGACCCCGGCGCGTTCACCGGCAAGCGGTTCCACCTTCACGTGCCTGCCGGCGCGGTACCGAAGGACGGTCCGTCGGCAGGCGTGACCATGACGGCGGCGCTGGTCAGCTTGCTGACGGGTCGTGCCGCGCGGCCGGTTGTGGGGATGACCGGGGAGGTGACGCTCCAGGGACGGGTGCTTCCGATCGGCGGGGTGAAGCAGAAAGTGCTCGCAGCCCACCGCTCGGGGCTCGCCGAGGTCATCCTCCCGAGGCGCAACGAGCTCGACCTCGAGGACGTGCCCGAGAGCGTGCGAGACCAGATGACCTTTCACCTCGCCGATACGGTCGCCGATGTCCTCGTCGAAGTGCTCGTACCCGCTGAGAGCACCGGTACGTGGGAAGCGGGGTCGGCGGAGGAATTGCACTCGTCCCTGAGGGACGCCTCCGCCGCATGAGCGTCGGGGAGGGACGCCTGAGCGACCTCCTCGGCTCTCACCGGGCGGCGAGCCTGCTCTTCGCTTACTTGTTTGCGTGGTCTCGGGCGCGGATCTCCGTCGCAACACGAGCGTCATGAGCAAGGCGAGTCCCACCAGCGCGAGGTCGGCAAAGAGACGTGTCTGCATGGCGGCGACCATGCCTGTGCTCGAGAGTCTGGTGAAGAACAGGGTGCCTACCGCAGCTGGCGCCCCATCTTCATGATCAACGTCCCGATCGGGCTTACTGCGATCATCTGCGTCCTCCGGCTCTTGCCGGAGTCACGCGCCCATCTCGCCGACCGGCTCGACCCGCTGGGCATGGTCCTCTTGAGCATGCACGCGTGTGGGAGTGTCACGTTCGGGGGCGCGCTTGTGCGCGGTGATCGTCATCAGAAGCCGCCCTTCTGATGCGTGTTGAATGGTCGCGCTGAGTGCCGCCGGCGCGACGGTGTCAAGAGTGTGCAATCGCGTTGGGAACGCATTCCCCTCATTGCTGTCGGGTCCCCTCGTCGGGTGCGGTCCGATCCTTGATGCAAGACGCGCTGAGTGAGACCGCCAGGGCAGACATCGGCGTGTCGAACCGGCGAACAGCGGAGGGGGCCCTCTTGGCTGGCAGGACGACAGGCAGGCGGCTGGGGACGGTTTGGGGGACGGTTGGGGGATATTAGCTCTGTAACAGAGCTAATATCGGAACATGCCAGTTCATGAAGCCGAGCGGCACTTGGTAGCCGACCAACTGTTGGCGGCCATGGCCTCTCTTCGCCGGACGTCGCGCCGTCGTGCTCGGCGACCGGCGGAACTCTTCTCCCTGACCTGGTCTCAGCTGGAGCTGGTTCGCCTGGTCCGGCGCCAGCCGGGGGTATCGGTCGCTGAGGCCGCCTCGGAGCTGAGGCTCGCGCCCAACACGGTGAGCACTCTCGTTCGCCAGCTGATCGACCTGGAGCTTCTCTCGCGCCGCGCAGACGTCTCTGACAGACGCGTCGCGCGCCTGGATCTTTCAGCCGACATCCGTCGCAAGGTCGACGCGTGGCGTGACCGCAGGTTGGAGGTTTTGACTTCGGCGATGAGCCAGCTCTCTGTCCGAGAGAAGCGATGCCTCGAAGAAGCAGTAAAGGTGCTTGGACGTCTTGCCGAGCACCTCGACGCGGAGGAACAGCCGATCAACGGTGAGATAGCCAGCAGGCACGAGTCTGCCGGCCGCCGGTTGGTGGGAACCATCCGGTGAGCGGTCAGAGGGCGGGCTACGAAGCGTTCGATGAGAGCGCGGCGCTGAATGCGAGGGTCCCGGCGGTGGTGTGCAAGGGATTACGCCATCGCTTCGGCGACCACGTCGCCGTAGATGGCATCGACCTTTCCGTCGCACAAGGTGACATCTTCGGGCTTCTCGGTCCGAACGGTGCGGGCAAGACCACCACCATCCGCCTCTTGAACACCCTGTTGCCAGCGCGGGAGGGGACTGTGGAGGTGCTCGGCTACGACGTGCGTCGCTCACCGATGGCGGTTCGTCGCCTGCTCGGCTATGTGCCGCAGCAGCTCTCGGTCGAAGCGGCGCTCACGGCGCGCGAGAACGTGACGTGGTTCGCGCGCCTGTTCGATGTGCCGCGTTACGAACGCAAGAGGCGCGTTGACGAGGCCTTGGAGGTGATGGGGCTCGCCGGTGTGGCCAACCGCCTGACCTCGACGTACTCGGGCGGGATGATCCGGCGTCTCGAACTGGCCCAGGCTCTCGTGAACCGCCCGCGCCTGCTCGTGCTCGACGAACCGACGCTTGGTCTGGACCCGGTAGCCAGGGACGGCGTGTGGCAACGAGTGCAGGAGCTGCGCCATGCGACCGGCATGACCGTGCTTCTTACGACCCACTACATGGAGGAGGCAGAAGCACTGTGCGACCGCGTGGCGCTGATGCACCTTGGGACGATCCGAGCCGAGGGAACTCCCGAGGAGTTGAAGTCGGCCCTCGGACCCGAAGCATCGCTCGAGGATGTCTTTCGCCATTTCACCGATGCCGTCTTGGATGGCTCAGATGGGAAAGGAGGTCTGCGTGAGGTTCGCAGCACTCGCAGGACCGCACGCCGCGTCGGTTGACATCAAGGCGGCGAGCAGAGACTCGGCGTGGCGGCAGTTTCCCAACCGCGCCGCCACGTTCTGTCTGGTCGAGCTACAGAAGCTTCGCCATGACCGCACAGAGCTCTTAACTCGCGCGGTGCAGCCCGTGCTGTGGATGGTCATATTCGGTGAGACCTTCAGCCGAATCCACGCCATCCCGACCGGACACGTGCGCTACCTCGACTTCCTGGCTCCGGGGATCATCGCCCAGTCGGGGCTGTTCGTGGCCATCTTCTACGGCATCCAGATCATCTGGGAGCGCGACGCAGGAGTGCTCACGAAGCTACTGGTCACTCCCACCCCGCGTTCGGCGCTGATCCTCGGCAAGTCCTTCGCCGCTGGTGTCAGGGCGCTCGCCCAGGTGCTGGTGGTGCTGGTGCTCTCCGCCTCACTCGGTGTGGCGCTCACATCGAACCCGGTCGGGATCCTCGGGGCGTTCGTGATCGTGATGCTCGGCGCTGCGTTCTTCTCGTGTCTGTCGATGACGGTGGCAGGGTTGGTTCTGAAGCGTGACCGGCTCATGGGGATAGGACAGATGATCACGATGCCGCTCTTCTTCGCCTCCAACGCCCTCTACCCGGTGAGCATCATGCCCGGATGGCTGCGGGTGCTGAGCAAGGTGAACCCGCTCAGTTACGAGGTCGACGCGCTGCGCGGCATGTTGATCGGGGCGCCGGCACATCTCGGGGAGGACTTCCTCGTACTGGTCATCGCGGTGGTGGTCGGGGTGACCACGGCGGCCTCGCTTGTTCGCCGATTGGCGTGTTGAAGCAGCTCCGATTATCCGGGCGTTATCCGGGAGCCGGAACTCAACAACGACGAGCAGCGAGTACTAGACGTAAAGAAGGCGACATGCTGAGAAACACACCTCGAGGAAGAGGGGGATCGATGGCTACCGAAGAGGGGAATCGATGGCTACAACAGTGAGTCTGAACACAGTCGATGGTGAGATGGCACTCTACGACGCCGAGCCGGAGAGATCTGCACGGGCGGCTGTGGTGGTGATCCAAGAGGCATTCGGGGTCAACCATCACATCGAGGAAGTGACCAGACGGTTCGCCGCCGCCGGCTACCGGGCAGTGGCCCCCCACCTGTTTCACCGGACCGGTGACCCGGCTCTCGATTACGGCAACTTGGAGAAGGTCATGCCCCATATGCAGGCCCTCACCGAGACCGGGCTGCTCGCCGACCTCGATGCCAGCTTGAACCACTTGTCCGTTGCAGGTTTTGCTCCTTCACGCATAGGTGTGGTGGGTTTCTGCATGGGGGGGACGGTGGCCTTTTTTGCCGCCGTCCGTGATTCGCTCGGCGCAGCTGTCACCTTCTACGGAGGCGGGGTGGTTGAGGGGCGCTTCGGCATGCCCTCCTTGATCGAGATGGCCCCGAAGTTGAAGGCGCCTTGGCTAGGCCTGTACGGGGACCTCGACCAGGGCATTCCCGTCAAGAACGTGGAGTTGCTACGCGAGGCGTTGACAAAAGCGTCGGTGCCGACCGAGATCCTGCGCTACGCCGAGGCAGCCCACGGTTTTCACTGCGACGCCCGGGACTCTTACCATGAGGCATCGGCCAAAGATGCATGGCGCCATACTCTCGAATGGTTCGAGACGTACCTGTCATGATCTCCTGAAACAAGATCAGGGCGAACCATCAAAGGGGTCAGGTCTTCGTCACTCGGGCCGCTTCTCGTGGCACGTCGGAGATAACCGAAGCCGACAGACATCCCAGGCGATGTCCACAGCACGGGAGCCGGCGAGCGGGCATTTCATCGGCTCCTCGCGTACTGATCACCTTCGTGCCACCCAGCCGTAACCCGCAGTTCATCTTGGCGAGTCTCGTTCACAAGCCTGTGGAAAGTGTCGAGATGTCCGAGGGGGCGTCCGAGGGAGCGTCCGAGGGAGCGTTACTGTAGGTAGATGGCCAACAAATCACGACCGGCCGGCGAGGCTAAGAAGCCTGGCCGGACGCTCAAAGAGAAACGGCAGGCCAAGCACGCCAAACAGGCCGCCCAGAAGCAGGTACGAAAGGGATGGGAGACCAAGTGAGGGTTGCACCTCGCTCGTAGGGTGCAGCATCGGCCAAGGCTCAAGACCAGGTATCGGGGGCGAGGTCCTGACACGGCTGGCGAGGACCGCCATCTGTCAGGATGTCGCGATGCTCGATCACATCTCCATCCAGTGTGCCGACGTCGCTGCCAGCGCCGCGTTCTATGACGCTGTCCTCGCCCCACTCGGGGGACGGAGAGTGATGGACTTCGGAGACAGTGTTGGTTTTGGCGTCGGGCAAAAACCTGACTTCTGGATCGGGCCAAGGACGACCGGTGAGGGGTTTCGTGAGTGCCACATCGCGTTCAGTGCGTCTGGGCGCGCGGCCGTACGGGCGTTCTTCGACTCGGCGGTGTCCCATGGCGCCGACGTGCTGCACGAACCCCGGGTTTGGCCGGAGTACCACTCCAGCTACTACGGCGTGTTCATCCGTGATCCTGACGGCAACAACGTCGAGGCCGTCTGCCACAATCCTGAGTAGCAGCCTTCGCGCGGCCGATCGAGCCGGAGAGCCAGGGAAGACGGAGCGAACGCGACGCGGTCGTTCCTCGTGAGGTAGGAGGGCCCGGGGACTTCTTCTGGGTCATGGTGCTAGCGCAGGTATCGTCGGCTCGTGGAATTACAGGTTCGGACGATCGACGCGTCGGAGATCGGTGACTGGGTCGCGTGCATGGGGGTGGGGTTCTTGCGTCCCAGGGCCGAGGGGTTTGCCGAGTACTTCCTGGGTGAGATTGACCTCGACCGCACCTGGGGGGCTTTCGACTCCGGTCGGGTCGTAGGGACCCTGCGGTCGTTCGCGACGCGCCTTACGGTCCCCGGGCCCGCCGAGCAGGACGCGTCGGCGATCACCAACGTGACGGTGGTCCCAACGCACCGCAGGCAGGGACTTATGCGCGACATGGTCATCGCTGACCTCGACTCGAGCATCGAGCGAGGGGAGTCCCTCGGGATCCTCATCGCCTCGGAGTACCCGATCTACGGCCGCTTCGGCTACGGCGCGGCGATCGAGTCGGCGACCTACACGGTCGACGCGCGAACGGCGCGGTTCCGCCAGTCCGAGACGGGGAGGATCGAGCTCGTAGACCGCGACACCATGCGCAAGGAGGCGCCCGCGCTCTACGAACGCCTCCGCATCCGTCGGCCGGGGTCGATCGAGCGGGACGATCGTCTCTGGGACCGGATCCTCCACGAAGAGGAGGTGCCCGGGGCCGAGCCGCCGAAGGGGTACTGCGCGCTCTACCGGTCGGAGTCCGGCGAGATCGACGGCTATCTGCTCTACCAGGCCGAGCCCAAGTGGGACGGCATGGGCCGCGCGCAGGGGACGCTGACCGTCGACGAGCTGGTCTCTGTGACACCGGCCGCTTATCGGCGGCTCTGGCAGTTCTGCTGCGGCGTCGACCTCGTCACCACCGTGCAGGCGGCCGACCGGCCGGTCGAGGAGCCTCTTGCGTGGCTGCTCTACGACGGGCGAGCGGTCCACCAGAGCGCTCGTTTCGACTTCGTATGGGTTCGCATCCTCGACGTCTGTGCCGCGCTCTCCGCCCGTCGTTATCTGATGGAGGGCAGGGTGGTGATCGAGGTCAAGGACGAGCTCGGGTTCGCCACAGGCCGTTACGAGCTCGAGGGCGGTCCGGACGGCGCGAGTTGCGCGCGCACCTCCGAGCCTGCCGAGCTGTCGCTCGCGGTTGACACGCTCGGGTCGCTCTACATGGGTGGGATGTCGTTGCGTTCGCTCGCCGAGGCCGGACGGATTGAAGAGCACCACGACGGTGCGCTCGGCAGAGCAGATCTCATGTTCCGGTCCGCCATCATCCCTTGGTGTTCGACCTGGTTCTGAACACCAGGCTCAGGGTGCGGGCGCTCAGGGTGCGGGGAGAAGAGCAGGGGCGTCGGCCACCAGCCGATTCGCAGCGTCGTCGTCGGGGGCGAGCTCGGCCGCCCGTTCGAGCGAGACCTGGCGGCGGTAGTCCTCGAGCTCCCGTTCACGTTGGTCGTCGTCCCAACCCAGAAGCGGTCCCACGATCTTGGCCACGGCCTCAGCCGTCTCGGTGCCGCGGTGGACCGTCTCTATGCCGATCCGGGTCCGGCGCAGCAGCACGTCTTCGAGGTGTCGGGCCCCTTCGTGGGAGACCGCATAGGTTGCCTCGGCGGCGAGGTACTCAGCGGCACCCGGGAGCGGCTCGGCGAGGGATCGGTCCGAGTTCATGACGGCGAAGACTTCGTCGACAAGCCCCCCATAGCGGTGAAGCAGATGCTCCACCTGCGCGACGGAAATCCCGTGCTGTTCAGCGAGCTGCTCACGCTGGTTCCACCGGGTGAGGTAGCCCTCCGAGCCGAGGAGCGGGACCTGGTCGGTGCACGATGCAGGTGCCTCGTGTCCAGCAACTCCCACCGCGGCGTCGACTGCGTCCTTGGCGATGAGGCGATAGGTGGTGTACTTGCCCCCCGAGACCACGACCAGGCCCGCAGCCGGGCGTCCGATGGCGTGTTCCCGGGACAATTTCGTCGTAGCGGTGGCGCGCGCCTTCTTCGGGCGGAACCGCTTGGCACCGGCCTCGCCAGGCCCGCGGACGACTCCGACCCCTGCGATCAGGGGACGCAGGCCGGCGAACACGGCCTCCACGTCGTCGGGCGTCAGGGGCGTCTCGAGCACGCGGTTGACATGGTGGAGGAGGTACGAGACGTCGCCCGCCGTCGTCACCGGTCGTCCCTTGCCGTACTTCCAATCGGTGTCCGTCGTGCCGATGAGCCAGTGCTCCCCCCAGGGAAGGACGAACAGCACGCTCTTCTCGGTAGGGACGACGAGTGCCACCGACGATGGGATCTTGGCCCTAGGGACGACCAGATGGATGCCCTTGGAGGGACGGACGCGAAGGGCCCTGCCGTGCCCGGCGAGGGTTTCGGTGTCCTCGGTCCAGGCTCCCGTGGCGAGCACCGTGGTCCGGGCCCGTACCTCGTGGTCGGTCCCCGTCTCGAGGTCCCGGACGACGGCACCACGAGTCGCGTCACCGTCGCGGAGAAAGCCCACCACCTGGGCTCTGTTGACGCCCAGCGCGCCGAAGCTCACCGCCGTCCGCACGACCTCTACGACGAACCTCGCGTCGTCGACCTGGCCGTCGTAGTACTCGATGGCACCGACCAGCGACTCGCTGCGCAGCCCCGGTGCGAGAGCCAGCGCTCGCCGTCGCGAGAGCTGTCGGTGGCGCGGGACACCGCGCGAGGTCCCCGTCGACCAACCCAGCACGTCGTACAGGGCGATGCCCGCGCCCACGTAGACGCGTTCCCAGATCCGGTGGTGGAGGGGGTAGAGGAACGGGATCTTCCGGACCAGATGCGGGGCCACCCGGCGCAGCAGGAGATCCCGCTCGCGCAGGGCCTGCTGCACCAGGACGAAGTCCATCATCTGGAGGTATCGCAGCCCCCCGTGGAGCAGCTTGCTCGACTTGCTGGAGGTCCCCGACGCCCAATCTTGGGCTTCGACGATCCCGACCGAGAGTCCCCGGGTCACCGCGTCGAGGGCGGTTCCGGCACCGACGATGCCACCCCCGACCACGAGCACGTCGAGATCCTCCGACGCCAGGCGTCGAAGGTCCGCCTCGCGCCGTTCTGGGTTGAGTGCCAAAGGAAGCATCACGAGGCATGCCGACTGTGTCGCCGACCGTCCTCCCTTCGACCAGTTGCCGGTACCCCCTCCGTTGCGCCTACCACGGGACCCCGTGCACGGCGGTGTTGGCGACGAGGATCGAAGGGATGAGGAGGGTGAGCACCACTACCCCTGTATAGATCCTCCCTGTCTTCCAGAAGAGGTAGCTCGCCACAGTGCCGATGATGATGAACATGGGGACGAACTGGAACCCTACGATGGTGAGCAGAGGTTGGCTGGAGGTCATGAGCTCGCCAGTGGCGAACAGCATGCCGTACTCGATCCCGAGGAAGCCGACGTACCCGATGGTCAGCAGGACGGTGACGGCCAGCATGAACGTCCCCAGTCGCTTCATCCGCGGGCGGAGCTGGCCGAAGACGACGACCGAGAGAACGACGAAGTACAAGAGGAACGGCCAGAGGTAGTCCAGGACGATCTTCATGTGCACATAGTCGACTGGCTTGATGTTGAACACCCAGAACCGGACATCGGAGCTCCACACCCATTCGAAGAAGAACACGGCGATGTAGGCGGCGACCACCGCGGTCAGGCCGAGCATTGCGGAGCGCCAGATGAGCTTCCCGTCGATCGTGCCGTTCGGTTCGGTGATGCCGTAGGTGTGCAGCGTCCCACGCCGGTCCCGGCGGGTCGTGAAGTGCCATAGGAGGAACAGCAGGGTCGCGATGGCCGCTCCGCCCACCGCCCAGGCCGCCACTCCGGTCGTGACGTTCTCGGGCGCATAGGCCCCTGCCGGGATCCTGTTGGTTCTCCAGTCCTGGAACCAGTAGAAGGTGACCGGGCCCAGGCCGACGAGGATTGCCGCGCCAATCCACCATGGGACGCCCCGCATGGAACGGTTCTCGGGTCGCCTCCGGGCGACGGTGGCGAAGTAGGGGGTCTGCAACAGCTCACCGGCGACGCCGAAGAACAACAAGCCGACGCCCAACAGGCCGAGCAGGGTGCCGATCTCGTCCCAGTACCAGATCTGGTGACCGGCCGGCATTGGTTGGACACCGGCCAAGGTCAGCTGCATCCACTGCACGGCGTGCTTGACCGCGCTCGGGTCGATGGTTATCCCGGGATGGATGGTGCCCTGGATGATCAGCTCACGTCCGGTGCCAGAGGCGATGGACCCGTAGATCTTGCCCTGGACGATCGGCTGAGAGGTCCCGAAGAACCCCTGCATCCGTTTGGAGTGGGGAAAGTCGCTCCCGGTGGGTACGTCCCACATGAGCTGGGAGAACTCCGAGTACTGTGCCTCGTCGACGAGGACGTTGCGCGGGAACTGAGGCGTCCCCGGGAAGGGTTCGTCGACTGGGGTGGACACCGAGGAGCTCTCCAGGACGATGGAGCGGTACAGCGTGGGGTTCGAAGCGGCCGCTATAACCGATGACCACCCCCCCAGGGAGTGCCCGATGAACCCGACGTCGCCGTGTCGCACGATGGGAAGGGTGTTGATGAACGAAATGGCTCCATTTCCGCCGGGATCGGTGGCATAGGGCCCGAGGAACGGTGGTTCTGAGTCGCCTTGGCCGGTCAGGTTGGCGTCCAGCACGACACATCCGCGTCGGGCCATCTCGATCGCGAAGCCGTCCATCGTGTCGGCGGAGTTGATGTACCCGTGGAGGGTGACGACGCCGCACGCGGGGGTCTTCACCGTGGCGTTGGAGGGGATGTACAGCAGTCCGGTCTGCATAGGGCCCGACTGGGACATGAATCGCACGGGCTCGACGCGGATCCGACCCCCGGCGGTCTGGGCGGTGTTGGCGATGATGCCACCGGCTAAGAGGACGAGGACGCCGAGGATCAGCACTCCACGCGAACCCGTGAGATGTAGCCTCACCAGCCACGAAGGCCGGTTGCCGGTGGAGAGCGAGGCGGTGCGTGCCCTCTGAGCGGGCCCCTCGGGCACGGAGTGAGCGCTCTCCTCGGGAACAGAAATTGCGTGTTCCGTGGAACCTTGTGCGTCGTTCATATGCACCCGCGCATCTCTGAGAACTGCCTGAACTCGTCGGCCCCGCCGTGGAGTGGTCGGCCGATATGCCGACGTTAAGCGATCGCGACCGGAGAAGGGTGGTTCATGAGACCAAGGCATCGAGCGCCTGGCGGAGGTCGGCGACGAGGTCGTCAGCCGTCTCCAGCCCGACGCTCAAGCGCACCAGGTCCGACGGCACCTCGTTGCTCGAGCCGGTGACACTGGCATGGGTCATACGGCTGGGATGCTCGATGAGGCTCTCCACCGCACCGAGGCTCTCGGCCAACGTGAAGATCCGCGTGCGGCGACACACCTCGAGCGCGGCGGGCTCCCCGCCGCTCAAGGTGAAGCTGACGATGCCGCCGAAGCCCCGCATTTGCCTGCTCGCCACGTCGTGACCGTCGTGGTCCGCCAGTGATGGGTGAAGCACCGTCTCGACCGCACGATGTCCCCGCAGCAGTTCGACGACCACGAGGGCGTTGGAGCAGTGACGTTCCATCCGCACCGCGAGCGTTTTGACTCCTCGCTGGACCAAGAAGCAGTCGAACGGACCGGGTACGGCGCCCACCGCGTTCTGCAGGAAGCCGAGGTGCTCCGCCAGATCGGGATCGTTCGTCGCTGTGAACCCGCCGACCACGTCGGAGTGCCCGCCTAGGTACTTGGTCGTCGAGTGCACGACAATGTCTGCACCGAGACGGAGGGGTTGCTGGAGCCACGGGGTGGCAAAGGTGCTGTCCACGACGAGAAGCGATCCGTGGTGATGCGCGATCTCGGCGACGGCTTCGATGTCGATCACGCGAAGCAGTGGGTTCGTCGGCGTCTCGATCCACACCATCTTCGTGTTGGGTCTCAGGTCGTCCTCCAACGCGCCCAGGTCGGAAGTGGCGACCTGAAGGCCCGCCGGTTGGAAGACCCGCGTCGCGAGCCTGTACGTGCCGCCGTAGGCGTCGGTCGGCAGGACCATATGGTCGCCTGGGCCCAACAGGCGCATGACGGCGTCCTCGGCGGCCATGCCGCTGGCGAACGCGAACCCGAAATCTGCTCCTTCGAGCTCCGCCAGGTTCGCTTCGAGGCTGGCGCGAGTCGGGTTGCCCGAACGGGCGTACTCGAAACCGCGGTTCACCCCGACGGCATCCTGTCTGAAGGTGGAGGACAGGTGGACTGGCGTGTTCACGGCGCCGGTGGTGGGATCGGTGCCGCTACCACCGTGAATGGCGCGGGTCTCGAAGCCGAGCCCTGAGAGTTCGAGACGGTCTCCCATGTCGAGCTCAGCGCGACGTGCTCGCCAACGAGGCGAGTACGTCTACTCGTGTGATCACGGCGACCGGATGACCGCTGTCGAGAACCAACACAGCCGGCACACCCTCGAGCCGGTTCACTGCGACCTCCAAAGGCTCACCGGCACCGACGGTCGGCAACGGGTCTCCCATCACGTCGCCCACCGGTCGGTCGAGCACATCTGGGTCGGTGAAGGCACGATCCATCAGGTCTCGCTCGGTGACGGCACCCACCACCTCGGCCAACACGACTGGTGGCTCTTGCTTGATGACCGGCATCTGGCTGACGGAGTACTCGCGCAGGATTGCGATCGCCTGCCGAACGGACTCCTCGGGGTGGGTGTGGACGAGCATCGGCAATGACGGGTCTCTGGTGGCCAGCAGATCACCGATGGTGGTTCTCGCCGTTTGCAAGAATCCGTAGTCGGCCATCCATGCGTCGTTGTAAAGCTTCGACAGGTATCCCCGTCCGGTGTCTGGTATGTGGACGACCACGACGGCGTCGTGCGGTAGGTCACGTGCCGCGAGCAAAGCGGCGGCGATCGCAGTTCCCGCGGACCCTCCGATCAGGAGCCCCTCTTCGCGGCTGACACGGCGTGCTGTGGCGAAGCTGGTGGCGTCGGAGATGGCGACCACCTCGTCGACGACAGAGGGATCGTAGGTGTCGGGCCAGAAATCTTCGCCGATGCCCTCCACCAGGTACGGGCGCCCTGAGCCTCCCGAGTAGACCGAACCTTCGGGGTCCGCGCCGATGATCTGAACCGACGGATTACGCTCCTTCAGGTACCGGCCGATGCCCGTGATCGTTCCCCCGGTGCCGATACCGGCGACGAAGTGGGTCACCCGACCACGGGTTTGATCCCAGATCTCGGCGCCGGCCGTCTCGTACTGGGCGCGGGGATTGTCGGGATTGCGGTACTGATCAGGCTTCCAAGCCGACGGGATCTCGCGGGCCAAGCGATCTGAGACCGAGTAGTAAGAGTCCGGGTGCTCGGGTCGGACGGACGTCGGACACACCATGACCTGCGCCCCGTAGGCACGCAGAAGAGCGATCTTGTCCGAGGCCACCTTGTCGGGGCAGACGAAGACGCATCGGTAACCGCGGCGCGCGGCGACGATCGCCAGTCCCACACCGGTGTTGCCACTGGTGGGTTCCACTATCGTCGCACCAGGCCTCAGGCGGCCGTCGCGTTCAGCCGATTCGATCATCGTCAATGCGATTCGGTCCTTGGACGAACCACCAGGGTTGAACAGCTCGAGCTTCCCGAGGAACGTGCATTCCAGGTCACGGGCGGTGCGATCCAATCGCATCATCGGCGTGTTTCCGATCAGATCGAGAACGGACTCGACCACGTCCATCGGCGGGCCTGGGTCGGACAGGGTTCGGATCTCGACTCCGGTCAGCGAACCCGTCGCGTCGATCGGGATCTCCTCGTCGGTGAGCAGCACCGTTGGCAGACCGGCGCCGCGCAGGGCGGCTGCCAAGGGGACGGTCTGGTCGATTGGGCCTGTGACTGCGACCCGGCGCGGTATCCGTGCCCGGAGGTCGCCCACGAGGGCGGTCAGAGATTCGCCGCTCCTGTGTTGATGCACATAGCGAGCTCTGTCCGACAAGCGTGCGGGGGGGTCACAGCCGCCGGCGACGACGAGCACGTCCATGATCATTGTCTATACCTCGGAGCAGGATCGGGTGTGCGCCGTTCAGACGGTGCGTTCTCGGTTGCGAACGTCCTCTGCGCGTCTTATGGCACTAGTTGCACTCCTCGTCCTCGATCGTGGCGATCTCGGCGAGACGAGGTACGTGGCGACCTCCCTCGAAGCTCGTCGAAAGGAACACGTCGACGATCACGAGGGCCAGCTCGGGAGGGAGGATCCGGGCTCCGAGAGACAGCACGTTGGCGTCGTTGTGCTGGCGGGCGAGGCGCGCGGTGGCCTCGTCGTGGCACAGGGCCGCGCGCACGCCGTGCACCTTGTTCGCCGAGATGGCCTCGCCCTGTCCGCTGCCGCCCAGCACGATCGCGAAGTCGGCCGTCCCCTTGACCACGGCGCGGGCGGCTGCCGCGCAGTAAGGCGGGTAATCCACCGGGTCTTCGGAGTCGGTGCCCAGGTCATCGATCTGGTGTCCGGCGGAACGCAGGTACGCGACAACCGTCTGCTTCAGGCGGAACCCGGCATGATCGGAGCCGAGGGCGATTCGCATCGCCTCAGCCAAGCCTGTGTCCCGTGAGACCGCAAGGCGGAGCTGGGCATCTGACCTCGTGCTCCGGGGCGCAGGTGTCAGGTCCGCTCGTCAGGAGGGGCGGGCCACTGCCAGTCCCCTTGGCCCTCGGCACCGGGCATCGACTCGTTGAACAGCACCGGCTCGCCGTTACCGGCGCGCTTGGACTGGTACATAGCCGCGTCGGCCTGGGCCACCAGGGCTTCGGCCGTCGTGCTCTGCGCATCGCACCACGCCACCCCGATGCTGGCGCTCGACGGCACGGCGGCCTTCTTCAGGACGATCTGATTGCGCAGGCTGTGTGCCAGCCGGGCGGCGGTTCTCATCGCCTCGGCCGTGGCGGAGATGTGCGGGCAGATGACGAGGAACTCGTCGCCTCCGATCCGCCCCACCACGTCCTCGGCCCGCACGCAGCGGTGAAGGCGCTGTGCCACCACCCGCAGGAACTCGTCTCCTGCGATGTGTCCCAGGTTGTCGTTCACGTCCTTGAAGTGGTCGAGGTCTATGAAGATCACCGCCGGGCGCTGGCCCGTGCCGTCGGGGGCCAGCATCGCTTCGAGCTCTGCCATCGCCGAGGCGCGGTTGTAGCAGCGGGTGACAGCGTCGAAGGTGGCCCGTGCCCGCAGCTCCTCGCGCGCGCGGGCGGTCTCGGTGACGTCCGC